>Ga0157371_10000532_pt1 | contig 45383 bp, 40 predicted proteins | sample C45metaG_FD_113462 | JGI IMG/M metagenome (GOLD analysis project Ga0157371, IMG submission 113462) | Corn rhizosphere microbial communities from Kellogg Biological Station, Michigan, USA - C4-5 metaG | ecosystem: Host-associated > Plants > Roots > Rhizosphere > Soil | place: USA: Michigan... | reverse complement strand
TTCAAGGCTGTTCTCCGGCGGTGGCCAGGCTGTCGAGCAGCGCCTGGCCCATCAATTCGCGGCGCCAGCCACGCAGCGAATCAGGCAATTGGTAGGGACCGTTGGGGTAGCCGCTCTTGAGCAGCGCTTCCAGGGTTTTCTTGCGCAGCATCAGCTCCGGCGCAATGTTCAGTCGCTCTGCTTCAGCCTGGCCGATCGCTCGCAGCTGTTTGACCAGCGCGGCAGCGTCCACCGGCAAAGGCTCCGGCACTGCAGGCGGCCATTGATCAGGCGACACACTGCCAGAGCGCTTGATCAGATCAAGCAGAAATTCGCCGTCCTGACGCACGGTACGCGGGTGCATGTCTTCGATTTTCGCCAACGCTGCGAGGTTGTCCGGCTGAGTCCGCGCCAACGGCCACAGCGAATGCTCACGCACGATGCGATTGCGCGGCAAATCACGGGCGCGAGCCTCACGCTCACGCCAGGCGCAGAGTTCACGCAATACGGCCAGTTGGGCGCGGGACAGCTTCCAGGCCAGTTTGGCTTCGCGATAGACCTCGTACGGGTCGACTTCGCGGCGCAGGTTGGCGACCAGCTCAGCGCCGTCTTCCAGGACCCAGGCGTATTTGTCGTCAGAAAGCTTCGGACGAAGCTGTACGAAAACTTCCGCCAGGTGCAAGGCATCTTCGGCGGCGTAGCTGATTTGGGTGTCGGAAAGCGGACGTTGCAGCCAATCGGAACGGGTCTCGCCCTTGGGCAGGTCGATGCCGAGCACCTCTTGTACCAACCGCGAATACCCCATGGAGAAACCGAGGTTCAAGTAAGCGGCGGCCAGTTGGGTATCGAACAGCGGCGTCGGCAGACTGCCGGTCAGGCGCAACAAGACTTCGAGGTCTTCACTGCACGCATGAACGACTTTGACCACCGCCGGGTTTTCCAGCAAGGCGGCCAAAGGTTGCCAGTTGTCGATGGTCAGCGGGTCGATCAGGTAAGCGCGTACGCCATCGCCAATCTGCAGCAGACCTGCGATCGGGTAAAAGGTGTCGACCCGCATGAATTCGGTGTCGAGGGCAACGAACGGCAGTTGCTGCCACTCGGCGCAAAACTGACCGAGGCTTTCGTTGTCGCGAATCCAGTGAATATCGATGGCCACACGGCTCTCCCTTGAAGAATGGCGCGCAGTATATATCGCCCCCGGCGATTTCCGCGCATCCACTGAACAAGAGCTTTAGCGAAAAGGCCTGCCAGACGGCAAGAAATGTCTGACAAGTGGAGGCTAGCCTGCCTTACGCAAAACATAGACGCGCGTCCGTGCGCAGCCTGGCAGGTAATCCTGATGGCTGAGCAAGCAGAATCCCGCACGCTTGAACTCGGCTTCGACTTCGGCCTTGTTGGCCAGATACTGGGGCTGAGCACCCCCCGCGCCCGAACGCTGGAGCTTGAAATACGCATCGACGCGTACCGCCACAATCACCGTGTCGCGGCTGACCCGATGGAATTCCTTGAGCATGGCCAACCGATGTTCGGAGCTATCGATGTCTTGAAACAGATGCATGCAAAAAATGCAGTCGACCGCATTCTCCGGCAAGCCAATGTCGAAGGCCGAGCTCTGAAAGGTCTTGATCCGCTTGAGCAGACTCTGCGGATGGTGGGTCTGGGCGTGATTGAGCATGTCCTGCGACGGATCGGAGGCGAGGATCACGCGGTTCGCGTGCTCAGCCAACACCGGCCAGAAACGTCCGGCACCGCAAGCCACATCCAGAATCAAGCCTGGCTCGCCGGCGACCTTGAGCGCGCTGCGCACCAATTGCTCATCGCGCCAGAACGCCCAGCGACTTGCCAAGCCACGCGGTCGCGGCTGAAGACAGACGCGAGTGTGTTCCTGGTCGTAGCGCCGGGCGAACTCGAGCTCAATGGCTGATGGAGGTTGCGCAGACATGTGCAATGACTCTTGTTGGAGGAACTACAGGCCGCTGGTTAGCGGCCAGTGCGTGAAAAAGGTCGATACACTCACTTTTTAGCCAACACGCCGTCGGCCACCCCACGGCAACCCGCGAACATATCCAGCCCCTTGTCGTAGACCTTGCTGTTGACTGCCAGCAAGCCCAGCATCGAATGGAACAGGTTGTCCTGGCTCAATGGTTTGTCACGACTCTGTTGCAGGCACTGGGTGTCGACCGAGAACGACTTTTGATAGTTGTCGGAGAACCACGCCAGCATGGCTACGTGTTTCTGTTGTTCCGGCGCCAGCATGTACGGCGTGCCATGCAGGTACAGGTTGTATTCGCCCAGCGACTCACCATGATCCGACAGGTAAAGCATTGCGGTGTCCACTTTGCCCTGGTTTTTGCGCAGTAGATCAATCAGGGTCGACAGTACGTGATCGGTGTAGACCAACGTGTTGTCATAGCCGTTGACGATACTGTCGCGGCTGCAATTGTTCAGCGCATTACTTTCACAGACCGGCGTGAAGCGTTCGAACTCCTTCGGATAGCGCTTGAAGTATTCCGGACCGTGGCTGCCCATCTGGTGCAAGACCAGGACCGTGTCTTTATTCAGGTTATCGATGAAGTGCTGCATACCTTGCAGGAGTATTTCGTCGCGGCATTCGCTGTCGGCGCACAACACCGGGTCCTTCAGATTGCTGACGTCATCGAGGGTGACCCTGTCGCACGTGCCTTTGCAGCCTGACTGATTGTCACGCCAGATCACGTCCAGACCGGCACGTTTGAGCACGTCCAGCAGGCCCTCTTCATTCTTCGCCTTGCTGGCGTCGTAGTCCTTGCGGTTCATGTCCGAGAACATGCACGGCACCGAGACGGCTGTTTCCGTGCCGCAGGAGTGCACGTCGGTATAGGCGATCAGGCCGGCTTCTTTATTCAGTTTGGGTGTGGTGTCGCGGGCATAACCGAGGATGCCGAAGTTCTCGGCCCGGGCACTTTCGCCAACGACCAGTACCGTCAGGGATTTACGGCCATGGGCCTGCCATGAAGCATCGCGTTGGGCATCTTCACCGATTTTCATGAAGGGCTGCCGCGCAGAGACGACTTGCTCACGCAAATAGCCGAACGAGGCGCCGATGTAGTTGCTGGGCACCACCATCAGTCGCAGTTCATGGTGATTGCGAAACAGCGAGGACAAGCCTTGATAGTTGACCAGCGCGACACCGCCGATCACAGCAACCGAGGCGACAGTCACCAGCGCTTTACTCAACAGGTCACGGTGCCAGCGCCGATAATTGACCGGGGTTTTCCACAATAACCATGAAGGTAAAACACCGAGCAACACAATATAGGCGAGCAACTTCAACGACAGTAAGTCACGCACTTCGGTTGCGTTGGTTTGTGCAAAGTTGCGTAGCATGCCGGTGTCAATCAGCACGCCATACTGGCTCATGAAATACGCCACCCCGGCGCTGATCATGAACATCAATATCAGCACCGGCTTCATCACGCGCCGGAACGCCAGGAACGTCAGCACAATGTTGAAGGCCGCCAGAACCATCGCGCCGAACGCGACGCGCATGACAAGACCCTTGCCATCGGATGCGGTGATTTCAAACAGGTGCTGCCACAGGACTAAATTAAAGCCGGCTAGCAAGAAGGCACTGGCAATCAGTGTCACCCACTCGGGGCGCACGGGTTTGATTTTCAACATAATGGTCGGCGGGTCCTGAAGAGAAGCGCCTTCGGCCAATGTGAAAAATTCATTGACCGAGGCGTCACTAACTGTAACCAGTCAACCATCAATTTTTTGTGAAAATCAAGCCAACGAATAGTTGGCTCAAGAATTCAACCCATTGCTGCCTGTTTATTTGCGAAGGGTTCAGCCTTCGTTCAGGCCTGGTGCAGATACCAGCGCCAGTCCTGCTCCCCTACCTCGCCCATGAACTGCCGGTATTCGGCGCGTTTCACCGCCAGGTACACGCCAAGGAATTCGTCGCCGAACGCCTCACGCGCCCAAGTCGACCCTTCCAGCGCGCGCAATGTGGTCAGCCAATCGGTCGGCAACAATTTCGTGGCCTGGGCGTATCCATTGCCCTGCACCGGTGCGCCAGGATCTAGTTGCTCGCGAATACCGCGATGAATGCCGGCCAGGATCGCTGCGGCCGCCAGATACGGGTTGGCGTCGGCGCCACAGATACGGTGTTCGATGTGCCGGGAGAATGCTGGCCCACCAGGCACGCGCAGACTCACGGTGCGGTTATCCACGCCCCACGTGGCCGCCAGAGGCGCGTAGCTGTTGGTCTGGAATCGACGGTAGGAATTGGCGTTCGGGCAGAACAGCAACAATGAATCGAGCAATGTGCCAAGCATGCCGCCCACCGCGTGTCTGAGCAGCGGCGTGCCGTCCGGGGCGTCGCTGGCGAACAGGTTGTTGCCTTCCTTGTCCGCAAGACTGACGTGCATGTGCATGCCGGTGCCCGCCAGGTCATCGAACGGTTTGGCCATGAAGCAGGCTGTCATGCCGTGTTTATGCGCCACGCCCTTGACCAGCCGTTTGTAGCGCACCGCTTCGTCCATCGCCTGCAGGGCGTCGGTGCGGTGTTCGAGGGTGATTTCCACCTGTCCCGGCGCGTATTCGGAAATCGCCGTGCGCGCCGGAATGCCCTGCAGTTTGCAGGCACTGTAGAGGTCCGCCAGGAACGGCTCGATCTGCTCCAGTTCACGCAAACCGTAGACTTGAGTGCCTCGCGGCCGGCCGCCGTCGACATCCCGTGCCGGCTGCGGCCGACCGTTGCTGTCGCGCTGCTGATCCAGCAAATAAAACTCCAGCTCCGCCGCCATGACCGGGTAATAGCCGTCCGCCTGCAAGCCTTCGATCACCTTCGCCAGCAAATGTCGGGGGTCGGCAATCGTTGCGGGCAAGCCTTCCTTCGGGTGCATGCTGACCTGCACCGCCGCCGTTGGCATCAGCCGCCAGGGCATGCGTGTCAGGCTGCCGCTGATCGGGTACGCCCGGCAATCGATATCGCCGACGTCCCAGACCAGGCCGGAGTTTTCCACGTCATCGCCATTGATGGTCAAGCCCAGGATGGTACTCGGCAACGGCCGCCCGCTCTCGTAGACCGCCAACAGTTCATCGCGGTGCAACAACTTGCCCCGTGGCACGCCGTTGTTGTCGAGGATGAATAACTCGAACATCTCGATATCCGGGTTCTGTTCGAGAAAGGTCAGGGCTTCTTGCAGGGGAGCGAAGGAATTTGTGGCACGACTCATGGGGATTCTCTTTTTCCGCGTCAGGCGAGCGCGCAGGCGTCGCCGGTTCGATCCTGGCGCACAGCGCAGGACCCGTAGGAACAATCAACGGGAAAGGCAGGAATCCGGTGGACGCGCGTGACGGCAGTGCCACAGCGCCCAAAAGGCTAATTCGGAGGGGAGTGCGACGGGACAACCGTCCATAGAGAAAACCGAAGAAAACAGATGAGTCGCAGCGTCACACGGCAGGTCAGGTGGTTAAATCGGGATTTGAAGAACTTTGGGTGTGGCTCGGCTAAACATTCAATTCCCAAGTCCCCAAAAATCCAATGTGGGAGCGAGCCTGCTCGCGATAGCGGACTGACATTCAATATTAATGGCGACTGATACACCGTAATCGCGAGCAGGCTCGCTCCCACAAGTGGTGCGGCGCAGGTATTTAATTTTTAAATACCTCTGCCGATTATCTGATTTGCCGCCTTCAGGCCTCGCGCGCTTAATCGGCCCCTTGATTATCCAGGGTCCGATTAATGGAAAACGTTCGCACCACCGCCCGCCCTGCCCTTTGGCTGATGGTCAGCATCATTCTCGTCGCCCTGAACCTGCGCCCCTCGATGGCCGCTGTCGGGCCGTTGCTGTCGGCCATCCGCGCAGACATCCCGTTGAGTTTCAGCCTGGCCTCGCTGCTGACGATGCTGCCGGTCATGGCGATGGGGCTGGCGATGTTCTTCGGCCTGAGGGTCTGCCAACGGTTCGGGGAACAGCGCACCGTGGTGATTTCGCTGGTGATCATTGGTCTGGCAACAGTGTCGCGGCTATTCGTGGACTCAGCCGTCGAACTGATACTCAGCGCCATGCTCGCCGGCATTGGCATTGCGCTAATCCAGGCACTGATGCCGGCGCTGATCAAATCCCGTTTCAGCGACAATGTCGCCGTGTGCATAGGGCTCTACGTGACGTCGATCATGGGCGGCGCGGCGATGGCGGCATCGTTTGCCCCGCTGGCGATGACCCGCACCGGCAGTTGGCGCGTGGGTCTGGCAATCTGGGTGGCACTGGCGGTGGTCGCATTGCTGTTCTGGACGGCCGGACGCTCGGGAGCGCCGACACTCAATGCGCCAGCATCGCGCACGGAATCCTTCTTCGCCAATTCCCGCGCCTGGCTGCTCGCGATCTTCTTTGGCTTGGGCACCGCGTCCTACACCTGTGTGTTGGCCTGGCTGGCACCGTACTACGTGGAAAAGGGCTGGAGCGATCAAGACGCCGGTTTGTTGCTGGGCTTTTTGACGGCCATGGAAGTGGTGTCCGGGCTGATCACTCCGGCCATCGCCCACCGCAGCCGCGACCGGCGCCGGGTGCTGGTGGTGTTGCTGGTGCTGATCATGGCCGGTTTCTGCGGGCTGATTCTCAGCCCTCTGCACTTGAGCTTGCTGTGGCCGTGCCTGTTGGGGCTGGGCATCGGCGGACTGTTCCCGATGAGCCTGATTGTGTCGCTGGATCACCTGGACAACCCGCAACGCGCCGGCGGACTCACAGCCTTCGTGCAAGGCATCGGCTACCTGATCGCCGGCCTCTCGCCCCTGATGGCCGGGATGGTCCGCGATCGACTGGGCAGCTTCGAATGGGCCTGGTGGTGCCTGACCGGCGTCATGGCACTGATGATCCTGATGGTGTTGCGCTTCAATCCGCGGCATTACGCCCGACACATCCACTGACCCGGAACACACCATGGGATCTTCGGGAACATGGCGTAAGTCGTGTTCGGAACATTTTCTGTCCCACAACTGACTGTGAAACTTCCTACGGGGCATTCTCCTGGCACCATCGTTCCGTTAGGATCTTTCGCACAAGTTTGCGCACTGTCAGCGCAAGGAGCCAGCGAGACAGAACGGATGCTGAACAGTAACTTGCTAAGAAAGCTCGACATGCAGGACCTCATGGTGTTTGTCGCCGTGTATGAGCAAAGCAGCGTCACCGGTGTGTCAGAGGCGCTTTGCGTCAGTCAGTCCACCGTCAGTTACTGCCTGAAAAAACTGCGGACCAGTTTTGAAGACGAGTTGTTCATCAACACCCGCACGGGCATGCGCCCCACCTACAAAGCCGGCACCATGTACGCGCATGTGCTGAAAATCCTCGAAAGCATCAACTTGTGCCATGCCGGCGCCCAGACGTTTGACCCGACCTTGCAACCGGTGACGTTCAACATCTGCGCGCCGGAATACTTCGAGCAGTTGATCCTGCCACGACTGTTGAAAAGCTTTGATTTCGCCGACCTGCCGGTGATGGTCAACATGCACAAGTTCGAAACCGACATACCGGCGGAAGAATTGCGCGAGGGCAGCCTCGACCTGGTGATTTGCTTCGGCCCCCACTTTCATCGCAGCCACATTGACTTCAAATCCCGACAACTGCTGGAAGATGATTTGGTCTGCGTCTTCGACAAACGCGCCACGCCATTGCAGCCGCGTTTAAGCTTGCAAGCGTTCGTCGAGCGCCGGCATGTGTTTCCCACCCCGTGGACCTCCACCACCAACATGGTCGACGGTTGGCTGGCGCAACAGGCGCACAAACGGCAGATTGTCGCCCGCGCCAACAGCTACAGCGCGGCACTGAAAATGATCACCGGCACCGACTTCATCCTCACCCTGCCCCGCCGTGTCCAGCAATTGCTGGCCAACGAGGCGATTTTCAATCATTGCGAAGCGCCCAACGGCTTGCCGGGATTCACCCTGGACATGCTGTGGAGCCAAGGCGCCGATCAGGACAGCGCCAATACATGGCTGCGTGAGCAAGTGATCAAGGCCTGTGCCGGGCAGGAAATGGCCTGAAACTCAGTGGCCGATGGCCGTCTTGGTGTAGGACTCTCGATCGATGTCGAGGATCTCCACACACACCTGGACTTCAACATCGGTCGGCCATTCACACAGGTCCTGGACCACAGCCAGCAGACTTTCGGACAACTGCTTTTTGATCTGCGGCGAGCGACCGCTCAACAACGCCAGCTTCACATGCACGAATGCCCGCTCGGCCAATGCGGTTCCGACCTTGAACGTCTGGACCTTCACGGCGCGACTCTTGATGTCGAACTCCGCAGCAAACTGACCGGAAGCTACCAACGTATTGTTGAGCCGGAGCAATGCCAGATCGGCATTCAGTCCGGGCAGGTTGGCGGTGTATTCCATGTGCAGGTGGGGCATGGTTTGGCTCCTGATTGAATTGCAGTACTCCAAAAGGACGACGATAACCGTACATCCAATTGGAATTCCCAAAGACCCGTAATGTACTAGGGTTTCTGGATCAGGTCTGAAATTTAGAAGTGCGCAGTTAATTGATCATGACGCTGAACCTGCAAGCGTCCTCTCAAGCAGTGAGGAGGTAACCCGAAACCTACGACATCAAGGATCGAACACGATGAAACGTCTTTACGCCTCAATGGCCCTGTCTGTTCTCTCTCTCTGTGCACACGCTCTGGACCAAGGTGAAGAAAGCCTGGAGGGAGCACCTAGCGCTCAATTTGACTACCGCGCATATGCCGTCACTTGGCAACCAACGTTCTGCCTATTGAATCCAACCACTGCAGGTTGCGACAAACCAAAAAACGTCTTTAACACCCACGGTATCTGGCCCTATTACAAGAGCACCGACCAATCGGCGAATCGTCACCCTTCCTTCTGCACCCAGTCAGTGGGGTGTGATCAGACCGGGGCCGTTTGCGAGCTTGCCGACAAGGACCAGAAGCAGGCACAGGCATACCCCGATTTTTCTGAAATGGTCACAGAGTCACCCGAAAAACTGATGAAACATGAATGGAAAAAACATGGCACTTGCTATGGCACCAGCCAAATTCAATATTTCGAGGACTTTGTGAATTTGCGCAGCGTGGTCAAATACGATCAGGCGTTCAGCCAGTATCAGGGTAAATCCCTGGATCTGGAAAAATTGAAATCACTGTTTCCAGCCAATGCCTCTTTTCGTTGCGCCAGTCACGACAAAAAACAATATTTATTCGAAGTGTTCTTTCTGATCGATCGGCATGGCCGGCCTTACACCGAGGATCAAAAGTTGCAAATCGGGGAAGCGTGTCAGTCAGAGGAAATCCATATTCCGCTGGCTTGATCACTTGCCTCTCTGGCCGAATGGGTCATCGCCCTCGCATGACACATTTCAGAGAGGCGACTCATGGCGCTCACTCATGAACGCCTCCAGCCTCGAACGCAACCAGCGTTCGGCCGGGTCGGTATCGACGTGGCTGAGCCAGACCATCGACAGATCCAGCGTCGGGGTCTTGAACGGAAAGGGTTCTTTGAACAACTGACCGGATGCGGCCATCGCCTCGGCGGCGTAATCCGGCAGGCTGGCGATCAGGTCGGTGCCGGCAAGCAAGGCCGGCAGCGAGCTGTATTGCGGCACCGATAGCACAACCTGACGCGTGCGGCCAATCTCCGCCAGCCATTCATCGGCGTAGCCACTGACATTGGCCGTGTGAGACACCAATACGTGTGGCCGTGCGCAATATTCATCAAGGGTCAGCGGCGTGTCGGACGCATCGGCGCGCAAAATATACGGCTGGATGTGCCGCAACAGCTTGCGCTTGGCATTGGCAGGCAAGCCGCGAGTCTGGCTGATACCGACGGTGATGTCGCCGGACGCCAGCAAGTCGGGAATACGCCAGTAATCGACATGCTGAACCACAAACACCACCTTGGGCGCCTCCTGGCGCAAGGCCCGTAGCAGCGGTGGCAGCAGACCGAACTCGACGTCGTCCGACAAACCGATGCGAAAGGTCATGGTGCTGCTGGCCGGGTCGAAGTCGTGGGTCAGGCTCAACGCCACCGACAATGAATCCAGCGCCGGCGACAGGTGCAGGATGATTTCCTCGGCCCGCGCCGTCGGTTCCATGCGATGACCGACCCGAATGAACAGCGGATCGTTGAACATCGTGCGCAAACGGTTGAGTGCCGCACTGATGGTCGGCTGGCCAAGAAACAGCTTCTCTGCCACCCGCGTCACATTGCGTTCAAGCATCAGCGTTTCGAACACCACCATCAGGTTGATGTCAGCCTTGCGCAGTTCATTGCGATTCATTCGTTTTCCCCGGTCCCTGATTCTTGGGGCAGTGTAGAAAGGCCCGAGGGAGGCGTCTACGTGCAGCCCCCCTCAATTGACCGTCAACGTCTTCAAGCCGAGCGCCAGTTGCCGAACGTCAGCACCGAGCCCGAACTGTTTTGGGCTGACGGCATCGGCGAACTGCATTTGCAGCCTCAAGACGCCCTGACTCGACACCCGCTCTTGCATCTCGGCAGTGAGGGGAATCTCGATGAGGTTGCCATCGGCCTGCTCAAGTTGGGCGGTGATGGCGGGCATGTCGTTGATGCTGATGACGACACGTTGACGCTCATGGCCAGGGGGTAGAAACGCCGTGGCTTCCAGACGCAGCGAATGCACGGGCGCCAGAACCCGGAACATCACTTCGGCATCCGAACTTTTCGACCAGGTGCCCCAGGGTTCGGTCTCGGACCAGCCCTTGGCCAGCAGCGTGCCACCCAGGCTGGCGTCATTGAACAGCGTTTTTTGTCCGGGCTCGATAACGGGAACCAGCTCCAGCGGATTGATCTGCGAGGCCGCCTGCAAGCAAGTGCCGCACTGTATCCACCCCGGGGCCAGCACTGTGAAGCCGTCAATCCTGGCGAAGAAGTCCTTTTGGGTATCGATGTTTCTCACCGACTGGATCAGCGCACGCTCGTCGAGCAGGTACAACGAGTCGGCGTCATATTTTCCCGACGCCATGGCCCGAGCCGTTTCCTGCTCGGATTCAATCCATTTGGCAGTGTCCATCCGCCCAAGGTAAACCGCGTTTGTCGCCAGACCATGGGCACCGGCAAAATCGGCCACCGCCATCCACTTCGGGGACAGGTTCTGCGGAACGATCCAGCGAATCTTGCGGTAATGGGCCGCGGCGCTTTCCCAAAACGGATCGACCATGGGCGACGCCCATTTTGACGCCGGCGCCACCATCAATTGCTTGCGAACCCCGACCCAGCCGGCATGGGTGTCCAGCACCTGGATGAGCAGCGCCAGTGACAGCAGACTCAAGGCTGTACGCGGCGTGTTGGCGCGGATGACCAGAAAAATGATGGCGATGATGATCGCGTAGTACACCGGCCAGAACATTCGTCCTGAAGCCCTGAAAATGTTGGCGACCGCAATCACCCACGCTGGCAGCGGATAGGTCCATTCGAGTGAACCTAGCGCCACGTTATTCGAGATCGAGAACAAGCTCAGCCCCACCAGCGCCGCCAGCAAAATGGGTCTGCGCCCCAGTCGTCGAGCAAATCCGGTGTTGCCTTGAAGCAGCCCCACCAGCGCACAAATCCCCAAGGTGATCAGTCCGAGCCCCAGAAAGAGAAACCCTTCACCGTCACCGTACCCTTGAACACCGGGTATATCTTTCAGGATGTAGGACCACTGCCCAGACCAATTGCCCGGATCGATCAGTGACAGCAGGTTCATGGCGTACATGCCAAAACCATCCGATACCGCGCCGCCGCCTACCGAAAAATAGCCCGCCTGCCAGCAACAAAAACTGACCAGTGAAAACAGCCCGATCAATTCGATGGCCGCAGACTGTAACGTCAGTTTTTTCCTGAAGTAGCTGGCAGCGAGGTCTGCGATCCAGATCGCGGCGACCATCGCCAGAAAGTACGCATGGACCAACGCAGCCACCGCCAGCAACGAGCCCCAAGCCAATCGTCGACGGCGCAATTGCGGATGCAGGCCCAGGTACAACGAGGCCAGCACCAGAAAATGCCCGCCCAGGGACAAATGGAACGGCAGGCGCATGAGCATCGGCGGTGCAAAGAGAAACAACGCTGTGCTCACCGCGCGCACAGCCACATGCGAAGTCATCAGCCCCACCACTTTCCAGGCGAACCAAGCCTGCAAAACGAAGCACGCCAGGAACCACAGGCCGAAATACTGGAAAGGCATCGGTAAAAGCGAGGCGAACGGTTTGAACAAAAAGGCCAGCAGCGGATTGGAGTCAGAAAAGATGATGCCGTTGCCCAATTCCAATCCGTAGGAAGGGTTAAGCCCTATCGGAAAAGTCCATGGCGACTGCCGGAAAAACACCCAACCCAGGTAATGCGTCGCCGGGTCTCCGTTGCCCAGCCACGCAATGTTCTGAGGATTGAGCGCCCGAGGTCCGATGACAATGAAAAAGGCCATGACACCGATCAACAATGGCAACAGGTTGATCGCCAGGCGTTTGACTGAGTCGGTCATCGGTACGTCCAGAAGTTATGCAATACAAAGGTGAAGGCCGGAATGGTCAGCGCCACCGCACAAATACCCAGCAAGTAATGAAGCCCGGCCATTTGCGCCGCCCAGGCCACCAACATAGCCAGGAGAAAACCGGCACCCGACACCATCATGAAACGCAGCAACGTTCGGCCGTGCAGCCGCGCGGAAAAGCTCCAGGTGGTATTGATCAGGTAGGACACCACGGTCGCCACGGCAAATGCGACGCCATTGGCAACGGGCGGTAATGGCGCTACATAGTTGATGAACAACACGGCCACCAGCGCATGCAAAGCCGTGACGAACAACCCGGTCACGGCAAAACGCAGCCCGCGCTGGATCAAGGCGGTTCTTTCGGCTGACGTCACGGCTTTTGCGCCAGGACAAACACCGTCAACCCGGCCAGACGATTCGCGCCGATGAACGGCAGCTCGACGCTGCACAGCGTCTTCAACATCGTATTCACCAGTGGATGGTGCTGCTTGAGTTGCGAGCGCGGTGGCGACGGTTGTGCACCTTTGGGCAACAAGCGCAGGGTCGCCGCGATCGGGAACACCAGGCCGAAGTAGTAGGCGCCCTGCCTCACTGTCAAACCGGTATTGCGCACAACCGCTTCCAGTTGCGCAAGGGTATAGCGGCGCTTGTGTTCGAGAAAGTCATCGTGCCCGCTCCAGAGAAACTGAAACGCCGGTACGGTTATCAGGAAACGGCTGCCGGACGGGACTTTCTCGACGTAGGCCTTGAGGAGTCCGACGTCGTCATCGACATGCTCCAGCACGTCCATCAGTAACACCAGATCGGCGTCCACTGCCTCGATACTGCGACGGTAATGCACCGGTTTACCACCGGTTGTGGCGTCCGAATCGGCGTCATAGCTGATGTCCACGCACCACGCCTCACTCGCCGAAGAATGAGTCAGCAGATGCCGGGAAAAGAACCCCGAACCGGCGCCCACGTCGAGAATTCGCTTGTATGGTGTATCGCCCAGCAACCGCATGGTCGCTGCGGCCTTGGAGGCGTAATACCAATGCCGATCGATGCTTGAACCGAGGATGTCGGTTTCCTTGAGATCCATGGTTCAGTCCTTGGGATCATAGACACGCCGCACCAGATATACCGGCCGACGTTTTGACTCGATGTAGGTTCGCCCCAGGTATTCACCCAGCACCCCGATGCCGATCAATTGCAGGCCACCCAGAAAAGTGACGGCAACCATCAGCGAGGCATAACCCGGCAGATCGACCCCGGAGATCAGGGTGCGCAGCACGATAAAGATGGCGAACGAAAAAGAGATCAGTGAAACGATCAGCCCCAGATACGTCCAGATGCGCAGCGGCTCCGTGCTGAAACTGGTGATGCCCTCGAGGGCGAAATTCCACAAGCGCCAACCGTTGAACTTGGTCGTCCCGGCCACACGTTCCGGTCGCTCATAGTCCACGTAAGTGCTGCGAAACCCGACCCAGGCGAACAGGCCTTTCATGAATCGCCGCGACTCAGGCAACGTTTGCAAGGCATCGACCACGCAACGGTCCATCAGTCGGAAATCACCGACATTTTCCGGCAGGTGTTGTTCGGCAATTCTGTTGTGCAGACGGTAAAACCAGTTGGCCGAGGTTTGCTTGGCCCAGGAGTCGGTCTTGCGACTCACACGGTGGCCCAGCACCACTTCATAGCCTTCGCGCCAACGGGCGATCATTTCAAGGATGACTTCGGGCGGGTCCTGCAAATCGGCGTCGATCGGCACCACGGCCTGGCCGGTCGCCGTCTGCAAACCGGCGGTCAACGCCGCTTCCTTGCCGAAATTGCGACTAAGGTCGACGATACGAATACGCGAGTCGCTCTTCTGTCGCTCCAGCAGCACCTCCAGCGTCGCGTCAGTGCTGCCGTCATTGACGAACACGATCTCCAGCGCGATCAGCGCCTGATCCCTGAAGACATCAGTGATCCGCGCGATGAACGCATCGAGGGTCGCGGCTTCATTGAAGACCGGGATGACGAGCGAAAGCGCCAAAGGCCCGGTCAGGTGCGGTCCGTGCTGATGAGTCAATTGATTGCTCTTTTTTTATAGTGATTTTTCTACAATCCGGGGTCGACGGCGATGTTCGACACCGAGAGCCGAATCGTATTAAGCAGGACCGGGAGTGGTGATGCAAGGGCGAAACTGCGGGGGTTCTGGCCATTTAGTCGCGGCCGGTTGCAGCGTAGGAAAAGCCTTCAAACTATTGGAAACACATACCTGATGGCCAAAAAATCCTGCTCCGCTAGGCTTGCTTCGATGCGCCACACAGGTTGTCGCAATTACCCAACGCATGGAGCGAGCAGTATGTATTTCGAGATTTACAGACAATCCAAAGGCACCCCGAGCACCGGAAAAGGCCAATGGCGCTGGCGCCTGAGGGCCGGGAATCACGAGACGATCGCCAGTGGCGAATCGTATGTGAACAAGGCCGATTGCCTGCACGTCATCGGGTTGATCAAGGGGGTTGAGTGTGAAACGCCGGTGAAAGAAATCTAGACCGATTACCGTACCTGATACTTGGGTTGAACTGACTGGCCCCATCGCGAGCAGGCTCGCTCCCACAGGGGATCTTCGGTGAACACCTATCGTGTGAACTCAAGAGATCAAATGTGGGAGCGAGCCTGCTCGCGATAGGGTCCAAAAGAACACCTCAGGCTTATCAACTCAAACGGGCAACGGATACAACGCCTCATCAAACTGCGCCAACCGCGGAAACTGCATCGGCTGGTCATCACTCAAGTGCTCAAGACGCTCCTGATAACCCACCAGGAAATCCTTGCGCGCTTCGTCGCTGATGTACGGCACATGCCACGCCACGAACGGTTCCAGCACATCAAAACCGACATACGCCAGCGTGCCGCGCAGAATCGGGCGCAGCATGTCCTCCAGCGGGCCATGAATCGCGCCGTCACCGAACATATGCTCGCGTCCGCCCAGGGTCACCGACACCAGCGCCTTCTTGCCGCTCAATCCGCCCTGATCGTAAAAGCGTTTGCCGCCATAGCAGACACCGGATACCAGCACCCGATCAATCCAGCCCTTGAGGATGGCCGGGGCCGAGAACCAGAAAATCGGAAAGTTGAGGATCAACAGGTCCGCCCACAACAATTTGTCGAGCTCCTGCTGGATGTCCGGCGCCAGCGACTGGCTTTTCACCCCCAGACGCTGCTCCAGCGCATACACCAGATACTCCGGGTTTTCCCGCGACGAAAAATCATCGGCGCTGGCCACCGGGTTCCAGTTCATCGCATACAGGTCGCTGACCTGAACCTCGTGTCCTTGGGCTTCCAGGGTCGTGACAGCCTGGTCACGCAAGGCGGCAGTAAAGGATTTCGGCTCCGGATGAGCATGAACAATCAGTACTTTCATGACAATTCCTTAAACGTTTACAAGTGTGGAGTTTGAAGAAGGTAACGTTCGCGAGACCAGTAACCGGTCAAGCCAGTCCGGGTCCATTTGCGGTTCGGATGAAAACAGCAGTGCGGTGTAATCCTGATGCGGCGGCGTGAAAATGGCGCTGCGCGAGCCGTGGTCGACCACCCGGCCCCGCTGCATCACCAGCACTTCATCGGCAATCGCCCGCACCGTGGCGACATCGTGGGTGATGAACAGATACGCGACGCCCAGTTGCTGCTGAATACGGTTGAGCAGTTTCAGCACGCCTTCGGCCACCAGTTGATCCAGCGCCGAGGTCACTTCATCGCAAATGATCAGTTGCGGATCGGCCGCCAAAGCGCGGGCGATGCACACGCGCTGCTTCTGCCCGCCAGACAGTTCTCGGGGCTGGCGCTCCATGAACGTCGCGGGGTCGAGTTCGATCATTTCCAACAGCTCAGCCACCCGTGCACGCATCGCCTTGCCCTTGAGACCGAGGTAAAACGTCAGCGGCCGGCCGATGATATCAACGATGCGCTGACGCGGGTTCAGCGCCGTGTCGGGGATCTGGTAAATCATCTGGATGCGCCGCAGTTGCTCTTTGCTGCGTTGACGAAAGTCCGCCGGCAGCGCTTCGCCGTCATACAGCACCTGACCCGACGTTGGCGCCAGCAGGCCGGTGATCAAGCGCGCGGTCGAACTCTTGCCACTGCCGGACTCGCCGATCACCGCCAGGGTTTGGCCGCGATGCAGGCGCAACGAGACGTCGTGCAACACCGGTTGATGGCCGTAGCTGGCGCAGCTATTGCGCAACTCCAGCAAGGGTTTTTCCTGCGCAGGGCACGGCTTGGGTTCGGTGCGGAAACTGCGCACCGCCCAGAGCGACTTGGTGTAGTCCTCTTGCGGGTCACCGAGCATTTTGCGGGTTTCGGCTTCTTCCACGAGTTTGCCGTGGCGCAGCACCATGATCCGGTCAGCCATTTGCGCGACCACCGCCAAGTCGTGGCTGATGTAGATCGCCGCGCTGCCGTAAGTCGCCACCGCGTCGCGAATGGCCGCCAGCACCTCGATTTGCGTAGTGACGTCGAGGGCGGTGGTCGGTTCGTCGAAGATGATCAGGTCCGGATGACAGGCCATGGCCATCGCAGTCATCACCCGCTGCAACTGCCCGCCGGACACCTGATGCGGGTAGCGTTGGCCGATCTGTTCGGGATTGGGCAAGCGCAACACCCGGTACAACTCCACCGCTTCAGCCATCGCCTGGGCACGGCTCATGCCACCGTTTTTCACCGCCGTTTCCACGTGCTGGTCAATCAGTCGATGCGCGGGATTGAACGAGGCGGCAGCACTTTGCGCGACGTAGGCGATGCGCAGGCCACGCAGTTTGCGCAGGGCTTCGGGTTTGGCGCGCAGCAGGTCGATGCCGTCGAACTGCACCGAGCCGCCAGTGATCCGGCAACCGTCGCGGGTATACCCCATCGCCGCCAGACCGAGGGTCGATTTACCGGCCCCCGACTCACCGATCAGCCCCAACACTTCGCCGCGTTGCAGGGTCAGGTCGATGCCTTTGATCAGCGGATGCCAGGCGTCTTCGTAATGACCTTCGATGTGCAGGTCACGGATTTCCAGCAATGGTTTTTCATGGTTGAGTACGGTCATGTTCAGCATTCCTTGAGGCCGCTGGATTTGTGCAGCATCCAGTCGACCACGAAGTTGACGCTGACCGTGATCAACGCCACGGCCAGGGCGGGCAGCAACGGGCTGATGTCGCCGAAGGTGATCAGCACCGCGTTGTCGCGGACCATGCTGCCCCAATCGGCGGTGGGCGGCTGAATGCCTAAACCGAGGAACGACAGCGCACTGATGAACAAAAACACGAAGCAAAAACGCAGGCCGAATTCGGCAATCAGTGGCGCGGCAGCGTTGGGCAGCACTTCGCGGGCCACCAGCCACCACAGGCCCTCGCCGCGCAGGCGTGCCGCTTCGACGAAGTCCTGCACCACCACGTTCATCGCCACCGCCCGCGACAGCCGAAACACCCGGGTCGCATCCAGCAGCGCGATCACCAACACCAGCGACGTGGCGGTGGTGCCGACCACGCTGAGGATCAGCAAGGCGAAAATCAGCTGCGGGATCGCCATGAGGATATCGACGAGCCGCGACAATCCCTGATCGACCCAGCCGCCCTTGATCGCAGCGATCAAACCGCTCAAGCCACCGAGCAGAAACGCCAGCACGGTGGTCAGAAAGGCAATGCCCAAGGTGTTACGCGCGCCGAAGACCAGGCGGCTGAACATGTCGCGACCGAGGTTATCGGTGCCCAGCAGAAACTCGCCGCTCCATGGCGCGAAGCCTTCGCCCACCACCTGGGTTTCGCCATACGGCGCCAGCACCGGGGCAAACAGCGCCACGAGGATGTACAGCACAATGACCAGCATGCCGAACTTCGCACTCAGCGGCGCCCGGACCAACAGTTTGAGCAGGCTCATGGTCTACCCCTTCGGATGCATCAAGCGTGGGTTGCTGGCGATGGACAGCACATCCGCCGTGGTATTGAGCAGGATGTAGGTCGCCGCGAAAATCAGGCTGCAGGCCTGGACCACCGGAATGTCGCGCTTGGCCACCGAGTCCACCAGCAACTGGCCCAGCCCCGGGTAGACGAACACCACCTCGACCACCACCACGCCGACGACCAGGTAGGCGAGGTTCAGCGCCACCACGTTGACGATCGGCGCCAGCGCGTTGGGCAAGGCATGGTGGAAGATGATGCGCGATTGGCTGATGCCCTTGAGCCGGGCCATTTCGATGTAGGGGCTGGCCAGCAGGTTGATCAGCGAGGCGCGGGTCATGCGCATCATCTGCGCGATGACCACCAGACTCAGGGTGGCGACCGGCAATACCGAACGCTCCAGCACTGTGCCGAAGGACGCATCCGGCGCGAGGTTGGAAATGCTCGGGAACCAGTCGAGTTTCACCGCGAACACCAGGATCAGGAGGTAGGCGACAAAAAACTCCGGGAACGACACGGCGCTGAGTGCCGTGGTGTTGAGCAAGCGGTCGAACCAGCTGTTGCGATATAGCGCCGACAGCATGCCCAGCAACAAGGCGAGCGGCACGGAAACCAGTGCCGCCAACGCCGCCAGACTGAAGGTGTTGCCCAGGCGTGAGGCGACCAGTTCGGCGATGGGTCGCTGGTTGGCCAGCGAGACGCCGAGATCACCTTGCAGCAAGTGCGCGATCCAGTGCCCGAAGCGGGTCAGCGGCGGCAGGTCCAGGCCGAGCTGAGTGCGAAATGCCGCGACGGTTTCCGGGGTGGCGGACTGGCCGAGCATGGCCTGGGCGATGTCGCCCGGGAGCATGCCGACAGCCAGGAAGATAATCACCGAGACCGCGAACAGCGATAACAATCCCAGCGCCAGCCGCTGCAAGAGCAGCTTGAAAATACTATTCATCATGCGGTTCCTCGAATTGGGCCCCATTGATGATCGTTCCCACGCTCTGCGTGGGAATGCAGCCCGTGACGCTCCGCGTCACTGGACGCGGAGCGTCCCTAGAGGCATTCCCACGCAGAGCGTGGGAACGATCGATCACCACCGCTTCCGATCAGGCTTGCCACCAGCGCTCGATGACACGCAGCCCGTCGAGTTCGCCATACGGCGCGGTTTGCCCGCCGTGTGCGACGCGGTTCGAGCGTGCCGCCACCGAGCTGGCGAACAACGGCACAATCGCCCCGCCGTCGTCCCGGCACAGCGCCTGCATTTCGTTGTACATCTCGCGGCGCAACGGGTCGTTCATCTCGCCACGGGCGGCGTTGAGCAGCTGATTGAAACGCGGGTTGTCCCAATGGGTTTCGTTCCAAGCCGCGCCTTTGGCGTAACCGATGCTGAACATCCGGTCGGCGGTCAGGCTGCTGTACCAGAACGAGGTGGTGAACGGCTGCTTCATCCAGACATTGGAGAAGAACCCGTCAGCCGGCTCGCGCACCACATCGATTTCGATCCCGGCCTGACGCGCCTGCTCCTTGAACAGCACCGACGCATCCACCGCCCCGGCATATGCTGCGTCGGACGCTTGCAGCTTGACCTTGAGCGAATCGACACCGGCCTGGCGCAAGTAAAAACGCGCCTTGTCCGGGTCATAAGCGCGTTGTTCCAGCGCGGTGTTGATGAAGCGGCTGCCCGGCTGGATCGGGTGATCGTTACCCACCAGGCCATAACCGTGCAGCACCGAGGCCAACAGTGTTTCGCGATTGATCGCGTGCTTCATCGCCAGGCGAATATTGCTGTTCTGGAACTGCTGGCTGTCGCACAACATCGGGAAGGTGTAGTGCTGGGCGCCTTTGGTTTCTTCAATCACCAGGTTCGGATTGCGCTTGAGCAAAGCCACGGTTTTCAGGTCGACCTTGTTGATCACATCGACCTGCCCGGTGACCAGCGCATTGATCCGCGCCGCACCGTCGGAGATCGCGATCAGCTCGGCGCTGGCGAAATGCGCGCGGCCCGGTTTCCAGTAATCGGGGCTGCGTTCCAGGCCCATGCGCACGCCCGGTTCGAAGTCCTTGAGGCGATAGCCGCCGGTGCCGACGCCGGTCTGCCAGTCCGGCACGCCGTCCTTGGCCGGCATGATCACCAGATGGTAATCGGCGACCACATAGGAAAAATCGGCGTTGCCCGAATGCAGCTCGAAGACCACGCTGTCAGGGCCTTGAGCGCTGACCTTGGCGACGTCGCCCAACACGGTCTTGGCCGCTGATGTGGACTTGTCGCCGAGGTGATGCTGGATCGAGGCCACCACGTCGTCGGCGGTCAGGGTTTTGCCATTGTGGAAGGTCACGCCTTGACGCAGCTTGAAAGTCCAGATGCGCGCGTCCGGGCTCGACGTCCAGCTCTCGGCCAATTCCGGAATCGCGGTGCCGTCCACGGCAATTTCGGTGAGGGTGCTATAGACCGCCGAGAAGCCGACGAAGGTGAAGGTGTCGCTCCAGGAGCCGGGGTCTTTCGAATCGGTGGTGCTGCCACCTGCCAGGCCCAGGCGCAGCACGCCTCCAGGTTTTGGCGTTGCGTCCTGGGCGAATGCGCCCAACGGCAACCCCATGGAAAACGCCCCGGCTACAGCGGCGGCGGCCGCGCTGTACTTCAGGAAGTCCCGACGGTGGAAACTGAATTCATGGTTCGCTTGAGTAATGTTGTTTTTGTTATCGCTCATTGCATGGCCCCTGATCAACAGCAGAGTGAGTAATGAATTACCGGTTTGAAACCACGTAAAACACCGGGCCAAGGCCCGGTGCGCAGATCGTTTGAATCGTTTACGGTCACACCTGGATCGCCTTCACTTCAACAAACTCGTTGAGCCCTTCTTCGCCCCATTCACGGCCATTGCCCGATTGTTTGTATCCACCGAACGGCGCCTGATAATTGAATGCCGCACCATTGAGGAAGCACTGCCCGGCGCGCAACTGCCGCCCCAACTGCAAGGCACGCTCAGGGCTGCCGGCCCACACGCCGCTGGACAATCCGAACGGTGAGTCGTTGGCGATCTGGATCGCCTGCGCTTCACCGGCGTAAGGAATCAGGCACAGCACCGGGCCGAAGATTTCTTCCTGAGCGATGCGCATACGGTTGTCGACGTCGGCGAACAGCGTCGGGCTGACGTAGTAGCCGCGCTCGAATGCATCGACCGTGTCGCCGCCACACACCAGGCGCGCACCTTCCTGCTGGCCGACCTGAATGTAGTCACGCACGGTGCGCCGTTGCGCTGCCGAACACATCGGCCCGAGAAAACTTTGCGGGTCCAGCGGATCGCCCATGCGCAGGCTTCGGGTTTCGGCGATGGCCAGTTCCACGCCCTCGGCGTAACGACTGGCGGGCAACAACATGCGGGTCAGCGCGGTGCAGGTTTGCCCCGAGTTGATCATCACGTCCTGCACGCCGTAGCGCACGGCGGCGGCCAGGTCGGCGTCCTCGGCGATCAGCAACGGCGACTTGCCGCCCAGCTCCAGGCACACGCGCTTGACCGAAGGCGCCGCCGCTTGCGCCACACGAACCCCGGCTCCGGTGGAGCCGGTAAACGACACCATGTCCACGTCCGGGTGTTTGGCCAGCGCTTCGCCGACCTTCGAACCAGGCCCGCTGACCAGATTGAAAACGCCGGCCGGCAAGCCGATGGCCTCGATCATCTGTGCCAGCAAAAAGGCATGCAGCGGGGTTTCCTGGCTCGGCTTGACCACCACGGTGCAGCCGGCGGCCAGCGCCGGGGCGAGCTTGCCGATCAGTTGATGCAGCGGGTAGTTCCACGGATTGATGAACGCGCAAACACCGACTGCCTCACGAATGATCAACGAGTTGCCGACCTCGCGCACTTCGTCCATCAGGCCTGCGAGCTCGACGTATTGCTCAAGCCCGAGGATCGGCCCGTCGACCTGCACCGACCGGCACCATTGCACCGGCATTCCCAGTTCAGCGGTGATCACCGCGGCCATCTCGTCGGCCCGCACGCGCAACTGCTCGGCAAGCGCGCGGATGTAGCCGGCGCGCACACTCGATGGCGTCCGCGACCAAGGACCGAAAGCACGGCGGGCGGCAGCCACCGCGTTGTCGACATCGCGTTGATCGCCCAAGGGCACCGAACCGGTCACTTCCTCAGTGGCCGGATTGATCACCTCGGCGATGCCCTGCCCCGACGGGGTTTGCCAGCGGCCATCGATAAACAGCGTCTTGTGGTTATGCATAGACTTGAGCCTCCAGCAATTCAGTGGCGCAACGGGTGATGCGCTGGCAAGCGTCACGCAACGGTTCCTCACCCAACACCAGGCCCAGACGGATGTGCCCGGCGGCGCTCGGGCCGAACGCTTCACCAGCCAGCACGGACACGCCATGACGGTCGAGCAGGCGGTCGGCAAACGCCTGGGCGCTGAGCCCGGTGTCGCGAATGTCGACCATCACGAACATCCCGCCATCGGGTTTCAAGGCGCGCACGCCGGGGCAATCGGCCAGGCATTCACAGACCAGATCACGGCGCTGGCGATAGGCTTCGCGCATCGCTTCGAGCTCCGGCAGGTGGCTTTCGAGCGCGACCACAGCGGCGTCCTGAACAAAATCCGGCAAACCGTAAAGCATGCACAGCGCGAGGTTTTCCAGGTGCGCGGCCAAGGATGGCGGAGCAATCGACCAGCCGATTCGCCATCCGGTCATGGCGTGGGATTTCGACAGGCTGTTGAGCGTCGCGGTGCGCTCGGCCATGCCCGGCAAACTCGCCGGGCTGACGTGTTCGCCGTCAAACAGCAACTCGCTGTAGACCTCATCGGAAATCAGCCACAGGTCGTGGGCTATGCACAACTGCGACAGCGCGAGCCAGGTATCGCGCGACAAACTGGCGCCCGAAGGATTGTGTGGACTGTTCAGCGCCAGCGCGCGAGTGCGCGGCGTGATGCGCGCTGCGACGTCTTCGGGCAGCACCCGAAAACCGTTCTCGGAGCGCACCGGCACAGGAACGACCACCGCGCCGCATGCACCGAACACCGCTTCATAGGTCACGTACATCGGCTCGGCGACGAGCACTTCATCGCCCGGATTGAGCACGCACTGGGCGACGCAGAACAACGCACATTGCGCGCCGGCCAGAACGGTAACTTGATCCGCCGAAACCTGCTGGCCGCTGCGTTGGCCGTAGTGCCGGGCGATGCTTTCGCGCAACGCGCGCTTGCCACGCACGTCGGCGTAATGGGTGTTGCCCGCCAACAAGCTGTCGATAGCGGCCTGCACAATCGGCACCGGCGTATCAAAATCCGGGTCGCCAACCGACAACAGCAAAATGTCTTCGCCCTGTTCCTGCAACGCCAGGGCGCGGTAATGGATGTCCCACGCGGCGGCACCATCACCGGCGATACGTTGAGTCAGATCGGAAAAGCGCATGGCGATACCTCAGCCAGAAATTGAATGTCAGTGCGCGCACGCATGCTTGAGTTCGATCAGTGTCACGCCGTTGCGCTTGAAGCCGTGGCGCAAGTCGGTTTGCAACTCGGCCAGGCTTTGCGGCTGGCTCACGGTGCAACCGAAGGCGCGACCGAGCGCAGCGAAATCCGGGTTGCGCGGCAGCACGCCAATCGGCTCGATGTCGAGGCCGAGCATGTCGTCGCGGATCTGCCCGAGCGCGTCGTTGTTCCACAGCAACACCACCAGCGGGCTGTCCAGCTCCTCGACAGCGGTGGCCAGTTCCTGCGCGGTGTAGAGGAAACCGCCATCGCCCACCAGCACCAAACCCGGCCGTTGCGGCGCGCCGAACTTGGCGCCGATGCCGGCTGGCAAGCCGTAACCCAACGTGCCGTAGCCGGTCGGGTGCAACCAGCTGCGCGGCGCCAGGCTGTTGAAGGCGTAGTTGCCGGTGTACGCCAGTTGGGTCATGTCGGTGCTGATGAAGGCGTTGTCCGGCAGTTCGGCGGCAATTCGTTCGAGAATCGCCTGGTGGATCGACTGCAACGGGCCATGACTGCTTTTCACCGCTTCACGCAGTTTGGCGACGGATGCGGTCGCGGCGCTGGCGTCACGAGCTGAAGAAGACAGGCGTTCCAGCAATGCGGCGAGGGTTTGCTGTGCATCGCCGTGCAACGCCACCGCGCAGGGATAGAAGTCGTTGAATTTGCGCGGATCGATGTCGACGCGCAGCAGCTGTGCATTCAACGGCAGGCGCTCGCGCCAGAAATCGGTGTCGGCCATTTCGGTGCCCACTGCCAGCACCACATCGGCCTCGGCGATCAATTGCCAGCCGGGTTCCACGCACAGGGTCGAACCGGCGTTCAGCGGTGCGTCCGGCGGCAACAAGCCTTTGCCAGCGACGCTGGTGAACAGCGGCGCGGCGAGTCGGGTGCTGATTTCTTGCAAGGCATGTTGCGCATTCAGCGCACCGCCACCGGCAAGGATCATCGGCCGTTTGGCGTTTTGCAGTATGCCTGCGGCTTCATCCAGCGCAGCGGTTGAGGCAGCGCCACGGCCTGGGCGACGCACCACGTCGTTGCTCCAGTCGCGGCTTACTTTCGCGGACAGCACGTCGAGCGGCACCGAGATGTGCACCGGACGCGGACGCTCGCTGTCGAACACCGCGTAGGCGCGGGCGATCAGTTCAGGCAAGTCGTCTGTGCTCAACGCGACCGCCGAGAACGCGGTGATCGGCGCGGTCATGGCGCGCTGATCCTGGGTTTCGTGCAGGCAACCCCAGCCCTTGCCAAGGCTGGCCGTGTGGTTGACGCTGGAAATTACCAGCATCGGAATCGAGTCGGCGTATGCCTGGCCGATACCGGTCGCGGCGTTGGTCACACCGGGGCCGGTGATGATGAAGCACACACCCGGTTTTCCGCTTACGCGCGCATAGCCGTCCGCCATGAAACTCGCGCCTTGCTCGTGACGGGTCAGCACGTGGCGGATGCCGCTGCCGGGCAGGCCGCGATACAGTTCCAGCGTGTGCACGCCGGGAATACCGAACACGGTGTCGATGCCGTAATTGGCCAACAGACGCACCAGGGCCTGGCCGCCGGTCAATGTCGTAGTTTGCATGTTCACTTCCTCACTTGTGGCCGAGGCGAATCAACGCATCGACCGCAGTCGTGCCGTGGGCACCGACCAACAATGGGTTCACATCGAGTTCCAGTAATTGCGTGGCGTTTTCGCAGGCGTAATCAGCCACCGCACGAATCGCCGCGACCAACGCGTCCAGGTCCGCCGCTTCGCGACCGCGAAAACCTTGCAGTAACGCCGCACTGCGCAGGCTCGAAACGGCATTGCGAATGGCACCGTCGGTGGTCGGCAACAGCAGGCTGTGGCTGTCCTTGAGCAACTCCACCAGAATCCCGCCGGCACCGATCACCAGCGCCAGACCGAAGTCGTTTTCGCGCTTGATGCCGACAATCAATTCAGCCAAGGGCTGTGTCGCCATTGGTTCCAGCAGAACCTGATCGAACGGCACCTGTGGTGCGTACGCGGCAATGCTGGCGCGCATTTTTGTCAGCGCCGCGCTCAAGGCCGCTTCATCTTTGAGATTCAACGCCACAGCGCCGGCTTCGGTTTTGTGCGGCAGTTGCGCACTCACCGCTTTGAGCACCAACGGATACCCCAAGGCGTTAGCGTCGGCCAATGCCTTGTCCGGCGTGCTCAACACGCCGTTGGGCGTCGGCAGGCCAAAGGCGCGCAACGCTGTTTTCGAATCCCACTCGTTGAGCAAACGGCCTTCGCCGGCGAAGGCTTGTGGACAATGCGGCACCAGCGCCGATTCACCGAGCGCCAGCAACGCCTGGCGATTGCGCTGATAGCCGGCAATCCGGCCCCACGCGGCCAAGCCGTCTTCGACACCTTGCAGCGCCGCAACGCCTTGGGCATGCAGGCGTTCGCGAGCGTGGGCCGGCAGCAACTCCGGGAACGCCGAGGTGACAAAACCGGTCTTGCCGTGACGGGCCAGGGCGGCGCAGTAAAGCTCCAGCAGCAGGTCGCATTCCTTACGTTCGCCGGTGTATTCCGATGGGTAATCGAGCACCAGCATCGCCGCGTCCGCTTCGGTGCGCAGGGCGCTGTCGAGCATACGGTTCAGGGCCTCGCCGTCGCCCCAGATCGCGGTGGTGAAATCCAGCGGATTGACCAGGTTGGCGTAGCTTGGCAGCACCTGCGCGAGTTCTTCACGCTGACCTTCGTCAAGTTTGGGCAAGCTCAGTTCGTTGCGTTCGGCGTAGTCGGCGATCAGACCGGCGTCACCGCCGGAACAGGCCAGCGCGATCAGGCTGTTGCCCGACGGCAGCTCGCCGCACGCTGCCGCTTTCAGGGTTTCGACAAAGCTCACCGGGCCGCTGACGCGGATCACGCCCAGACGCGCAAACAGACTGTCGTACAGCGCGTCCGAACCCGATAGCGAGCTGGTGTGACTGAGTGCCAGCTCGGCACCGATCTGCGACACGCCGGTTTTCAGCGCGATGATCGGGATGCCCTTTTCCAGCGCTTTGTGCGCGGCGCGGGCGAAACCTGGAACATTCTTCAAACCTTCAAGGTGCAAGCCGATGGCGGTGACACGTGGCTCATCGAGCAGCACATCCATCAATTCGGCGATGCCCAGTTGCGCCTGATTGCCGACCGACGCCATGTAGGCCACCGGCAAGGAGCGGTCGCTCATCGACAGGTTGTAGGCGAAGTTGCCGCTCTGGGTCAGCACCGCGACGCCCTTCTCGACCGCTTTGCCACCATGAGCCACCGGCCACAACGCGGCGCTGTGCAGGTAGTCGAGCAGGCCGTAGCAGTTGGGGCCGAGCAGCGCCATGTGACCGGCGGCGTTGAGCAACTGCTGTTGCAAGGCCTGGCCTTCGGCGCCGGTTTCGGCGAAGCCTGAGGCGTAGCAAATTGCGCCGCCCGCGCCCTTCGCGGCCAGTTCGGCTACACAGGTCAGGGTCAGCTCGCGGTTGGTCGCGATGAACACCGCGTCCGGGCCGCACGGCAGTTCGGCGATGGTGCGTACACACGGCACGCCTTCAAGGTTGTCGTGCTGCGGATTGACCAGCCACATCTGCCCGAGGTAGCCGCCTTCGGCGCAGCGCTTGAGCGCACGGGCCATGCTGCGGCCACCGACAAACGCCAGGTGGCGCGGCGCGAGCAGGCGCTTGAGGTTGTCACGAATCATCTGCGACATGGGTAATCTCCAGACCGGTCAGCGCAACAGCGGCCGCAGCAATTCACGGGAAATGATGTGGCGCTGGATCTCCGACGTGCCTTCCCAGACCCGCTCGATCCGCGCGTTGCGCCAGATGCGTTCCACCGGACATTCATCCATCAGGCCCATGCCGCCAAAGATCTGCACCGCCTCATCGGCGACCTTGCCAAGCACTTCACTGGCGAACAGCTTGGCCATGCCGGCCTCGCCATCAGTCATGCTGCCCTGGTCCATTTTCCAGGCGGTGTGCAAGGTCAGCAGTTCCGCGGCGCGGATCTGCGTGACCATGTCGGCGAGCTTGAACGAGATGCCCTGATAGGTGCCGATCGGCTGACCGAATTGCTTGCGATCCGCCGCCCATTGCAGCGACACGTCGAGCGCACGTTGCGCTTGGCCGACACAGTTGGCAGCGACCATTACGCGCCCGGCGGTGAGCCAGGCGTTGGCCACGTCCCAGCCCTTGCCGACTTCGCCCAACACTTTGTTGGCCGGCACGCGGCAGTCATCGAAGAACATTTCAAAGGTGTGGTAACCGCGGTTGCTCACGCACTTGGGACCACGGCGAATGGTCATGCCTGGCGTGTCGCGATCGACCAGGAACGAGGTCACGGCGTTGCGCTGTTTGCCGTTGTGTTCGTAGGTATCGGTGACGGCGAACACGATGGCGAAATCGGCGTGCCCGGCGTGGCTGATGAAGTGTTTGCTGCCATTGAGCACGAAATCATCACCATCGCGTACGGCGCGCGTCTTGATCGCGTTGGCATCGGAACCGGCGCCCGGCTCGGTCAGCGCGAAGCAATCGATTTTCTCGCCCTGAATGCACGGCAACAGGTAGTCCTTGATCTGATCGCCGGTGCAGGCCATGAGGATTTTCGACGGCCGCGCGACGAACACGTGCAGCGCCCATGACACCTTCGACAACTCACGCTCGATCAGCGCCTGGGACACATAATCCAGACCGCCACCGCCCACTTCTTCCGGCATGTTGAACGCATAGAAACCGGCGGCGATGGCCTTGCCGCGAATCTGCGCGGCCAGCTCCGGGGAGACTTCGTCGGCGCGGTCGACCGCTTCCTCATGCGGCAGCAGTTCCTTGGCGACAAAGCTGCGTACCGCGTCCACCAACATTTCTTGTTCTTGGGTCAGTTGGAAATTCATGGAGCTACCTGTTGTTCGTTCACGGGTTGGGGAGCGGCGGGCTTATTTGCCGGCAAACTTCGCCGGGCGTTTTTCGATGGAGGCGCGCAAGGCTTCGGCGCCGTCCTCGCTGCGACTGCAGAGCAGACCGGCGGCGAGCTCGGCTTGCAGTTGCTCCGGCAGGCTGCGTTGAGCGCCTTCGCGAATGAGTTTTTTGGTCTGGGCGAAGGCGAACGTCGGGCCGCTGGCCAGGCGCGTGGCCAGTTCAGTCGTCACTTCGAGCAGTTGCTCATCAGCGCAGACTTCGCCGACAAGGCCGGCCGCCAAGGCGCGGTCGGCGCCCCACAACTCGTCGAGAAACAGCAAGCGTTTGGCTTGTTCGGTACCGATCAGGCGAGGCAGGTGCCAACTGGCTCCGGCGTCCGGCGAGTAGGCCATGCTGGTGTAGCCTGCCTTGAACCGCGCCGATTGCGCGGCGATGCGCAGGTCGCAGCAGAGTGTGAGGTCCATGCCAGCGCCGACGGCGGTGCCGTTGATGGCGGCGATGGTGGGTTTTTCCAGGCTGTACAAACGGCTCATCAGCGCGTGGGCGGTTTCGGTCCAGCCGTAGGTTTCGAGAGCGCCACGGGCTTCGGCTTCGGCCCATTCGGCGAGGTCGGCACCGGCGCAGAAGCTGCGGCCGCTACCGGTGAGTACGACGACTCGAACGGCGGGATCGGTGTTGAATTGCTCGAGCAAGGCATGCAGATTTCTCAGGGTCGGGATGTCCAGCGCGTTGCGCTGGGCGGTGCGATTGAGGGTGATCCAGGCCACGCCGGCTTCAACCTGGCTGAGCAGAGAAGAGTGAGTAGTCATGCGAATCCTCGAATTATTGTGTTTGGCATGAGGTGATGCGACTTGAGGCCATACTAAACGAGTGTTCAGCAAGGCGGCAATCTGTGGTTGATTTGGCTGTAACAGCTTTGAATTAAATTTAAGTCATTGGTTTTAAATGGTTTATTTTTTACGAGGGGTGTTCTGGGGATGGGGCTGTTACAACTTTGAACAACTGGGGACAAGGATTGTGGGATCGGGATTGGGGGGCATATCCGTTTCTGCGGTAGCGGCGGTTTGATCATTCCCACGCAGAGCGTGGGAATGATCACGAAAGTGCTTGGTTACTTGGTGCTCTTCCAAGTGACCCGCTCCGTTACCCCCTCAACGGATATACACAACCAATCAAACAGCACTCGGCGCCAAAACCACCGAACGCTTGCGATGAATCAGGAAATACGCCCCATAACACAGCGCAATAAACCCGAACCCCCAATACAACGAAGGCCGCTGCGTCTCATCCAGCGCCAAAAACACAAACAACGAACAGCACAACGCAATGCACGTCAGAGGCAACAGCGGAAACCACGGAGCACGGTATTTCAAATCGCTGAGCTTGCCGCCATCACGCAGATAAGCCTTGCGGAATTTGTACTGTGCCAGCGCAATCACAATCCAGGTCACCGTGCCCGACATCCCGCTCACCGCCATCAGCACCATGAACAGCGTGTCGGCCGCAACAAAACTGGTCATCAACGACACCAACGCAAAACACAACGTGATGCTCAGCGCCCGCAGCGGCACTCCACGCTTGCTCAGCGGAGACAGGCTTTTCGGCGCCATGCCAGTCTTCGACATCGCCCACAGAATCCGCGTAGAGGCATACAGGCCCGAGTTACCGACGGAAAGAATCGCGGTGAGAATCACAAAGTTCATCAGGTCCGCGGCATAGGGAATGCCGACCATGTCGAACACCTGCACAAACGGGCTTTCCATCAACCCGGCCTGCTGCCACGGCACAATCGCCGACAGAACAACGATGGCCAGTACATAGAAAATCAATACGCGAAACACCACGTTGCGCACCGCGCGCGGGATGCTTTTTTCCGGCTGATCGGTTTCGCCGGCGGCCACGCCCATGATCTCGCAACCCTGAAACGCGTAGACCACGGTCATCATCACCGCGAACACCGCCGACAGGCCGTTGGGGAACAGTGAGTCGCCGATCAGGTTGGTCATCATCGGCGCCGGTGCACCACTGGTCAGCGGGATCGCGCCAAAAATCACCAGCACACCGACCACGATGAAACCGAGAATCGCCGCGACCTTGATCCCGGAGAACCAGTATTCCGCCTCACCGAAAGCACGCGTCGCCAACGCATTCAGGCCGAACAGCACCACCACGAACAACGCCGACCAGTACCAGATCGGCACCGCCGGAAACCAGCGCACCATCAGCATGCCCGCCGCCGTGAACTCCAGCCCTACGGTGGTCGCCCAACTCATCCAGTACACCCAGCCGATCATGAAACCGGTGGCAGGCCCGATGAATTTGGTGGCGTGGGTTTGGAACGAACCGGAGACCGGCATCTGCACGGACAATTCGCCCAGGCACACCATCACTAGGTACATCAGGAAACCGGCGACCAGGTAGGCCAGAATCGCCCCCACCGGTCCGCCCTGGTTGATCGTCACGCCGGAGCCCATGAACAGCCCGGTGCCGATCACGCCGCCCAGCGACAACATGAAGATGTGCCGGCTCTTGAGGGCGCGGGTCAGTTGGATGCCTTTACGTTCGGTGGATTCGCTCATGTCCGCACCCCATCAGCAAGGTGCGCAGGGCGCGAGAAAGGATCAGCTTTACGGCAGTTCATTATTATTATCTCCAATAAGCTTCGAAGACCGCGCGGTGGCGGTTGCCTCGATTATTGGAAGACCATGTAAGGTCCGGTTGACCGTAAAGATCGAAGTTGTAAAAAGTCGTAACGAACTTGTACGTCAGGTGTGCAGTAGCTCGGCCAGCGTCTGTTGCGAACGCTGCAAGTGCGCCTGAACCTGCGTCGCCAATGCCCGCACTGCCGACTCATCATTGATCCGCGCAGCCTCTTCCAGCGCACGCAGCACAGTGGCCAATGCCCGGAAACCTAATGAGTCGCTGCTGCCCGCCAGGCGATGGGCAAGGTGGGCGACTTCGGTGCAATCGTCGGCCTCGATTGCTTCCTTGAGTGCATCGCGATGCTGCGTGATCGCGTCGCGCAACACCGCCAGTAAACCCTGAAGTTTTTGTTCACCGAGTAAGGTGCGATGCGTGTCCAGCAACGGCCAGTCCATCGCCTCATCCGCCCTTTGTGGTGCAGGCAAAAGCGCTTGTCCGGCCAGGGCCTGGCGCAGATTGTCGAGTTTCAAGGGTTTGGCGAGGATGCCATCCATCCCGACATCCAGATAGCTGCGCACCAATGCCGGCTGCACGCTGGCGGTCAGGGCGAAAATGCGGCAGTGACGATTCGGCCCCTCGGTGGTGCGAATCCGTTTGCACAACTCGACACCGCTGATGCCCGGCAGATGCACATCGAGCAGGATCAAATCGAAGGTCTGCGCGGCGCAGTGGATCAGCGCCTGTTCGCCCTCCTCTGCAAGCCAGACCCGATGCCCGTCCCCTTGTAACAAACCGCTGACCACTTCACGGTTCAACGCCACGTCCTCGACCACCAGAACATTCAGCGCACGACCCGGTTCGCGGTGGATCGCCACGTCGGCCAAACCGGCGATACCCGGATGCAGCGTCACTTCGAACCAGAAACAACTGCCCTGCCCGACTTCACTTTCAACACCGATCTGCCCGCCCAGTTGCTCCACCAGATGCTTGCTGATGGCCAACCCGAGACCGGTTCCGCCAAAGCGTTGCGCCACCTCGTCGCTGGCCTGGGTGAAGCGCTCGAAAATCTTTTCATGCACCGCCTGGGCAATGCCGATACCGTTGTCCGTCACGCTCAATCGCAGCCGCTGCCCGGTCTGCCCGGGAGCGGGCGTCAGCAACACCACATCGACGCGAACTTCGCCGCCCTCGGTGAACTTGATCGCGTTAGCCAGCAAATTGCTCAGCACCTGACGCAGGAATTGCTCGGCACCGTGATGCCTGTCAGCAACCTGCGGATCAACTCGGCAGTGCAGCGTCGTGTCATTGCTCAGCGCGCGCGGCTCAAGCAGGGTCAGCACTTCGTCGAGCAAATGCCTGAGCGAGAAATCCACCGGTTCCGGGTGACTTACGCCCTCCTCCAGTCGAGCGAAATACAGCACCTCATTGAGTATCGACAACAACCCTTCGCCGGCCTTGTACAGCGCATCCAGGCGCTTGCCGTCGCGCTCATCCAGATTCGCGCCGCGCAGCAATTGGGCCATGCCGAGAATGCCGTTGAGCGGTGTGCGCAATTCGTGGCTCATGGTCGCCAGGAACCGCGACTTGGCGAGGTTGGCGGCCTCGGCTTCATCCTTGGCGCGCATCAGGCTGGCGGTGCGACGCTCGACCATTCGCAGCAGTTCGTCGCGGTTATTCTGCAAGGCCAGTCGATCGGTTTCCCGTCGTTCAATGTCACTGAGGATCGCCCGGCGCATATCGTCCAAGGCATGAGCCACGGTGTCGATTTCGTCTTCGTTCGCGCTGCGCCGCTTGTCCAGATGCAAGGGCTCGTGCCAGTCACCGGCAGCGATGCGCCGGGCGAATTCGGCCATCACTTGCAGGTGCCGGGTGACCAAGCGGTAAAACAACCCCGACAGCGCCACCGCCAAACCGCACAGAAACACGCTCATCCACAGCAGGCTGGTCAAACCGGTGGCGTACAAACGCTGATGCACGGCGCCCAGATCGGTGCTGACCTCCAATTGGCCCAGATGCCGCAAAGGTCCAGACGGCGGTTGATAGTCCAGCTCGAAACGCTCGATGCGCAGCGGCCCGACCGGGTCGGCGTTGCCTTGCAGCAGATCGAAATCGGGGCTGATCAGGTGCACCCGCGCCACGTCGGAGAAGTCCACCAGGCCGCGCAACTGCACGTTCAATTGTTCCTGGTTCAAGTCCCAGAGACTGCGCTCCAGGCTGGCCAGATAACCGGCGCGAATCAGCTCCATGCGCGAGTCAATGTCGCGCATCTCGCGACGGTATTCGAAGTACAACTGCACGGTGCTCGCCAGCACGGTGAAGCACAGGCTGAACAACAGAATGAACAGCAGCAGACGCCGCAACAGTCCAGCGGGATGGGCACGGATCATTTGGAATTGACCGGCAGGTTGATCATGTCGCGGTAGGTGACTTCGCTTTCGTTGAGCAAGCGCTCGACCTCCCCGCTGCTGACCATGCGCTGTAATTGCGCGTCGATCTCCGGCATGCGGCTGGCCAGCGGGGATTTGCGCGAAACCGCAACCCGCAGGTAATCGACGCTCAAGGCGTTGGGCAACGCAACAATGTCTTGCGCGCCCGGCAGGTTTTCGACGTACAACTGACCGGTGCGCCGTTCCGAGGTGATGAAGTCGATCCGTCCGCGAATCAGTTTGCCGAAGTTCTGGCGGCTGTCGGAGACCCATTCGATGTTCTGTTGCTGGGCGACCAGGCGGTCGAATTCGACGCCGTAACTTTCTCCGAACAACAACCCGCCCCGGTAATTGGCCAGGTCTTGCAGACGATCAAATTTCACCGGGTGCTGACGGTTGATGAACAGCGCTACTTCTTCGCGTAGAACAGGCACCGTCGAAAAAATCATGCTCTGTTCCCGTAGCGCGGTGCTGTAGGCCAAGGCTACATCGACCCGGCCTTCGGCGACGTCGAGCAGGCACCGCTTCCAATTGCCCAGCACGACGATTTCGACGTCATAGCCCAGACGCCCAAAGAGGCTTTTCACCACGCTGGGGGCCAGGCCGCGCACTTGTTTGCCGTCGCTCCAGGAGATCGGCGGGTACACCGGATAGTCGCAGTAGCGAATGTTCTCGGCGGCCATCACGCTGTTGGCGATCAGCGCCAGCAGCAGCGCAAACACCTGCCTCACGAAACTCAGGCCGCCACGCTGGCGGTGAACAGATACCCGGCACCGTGGATGGTGATGATCAGTTGCGGCTCGGCCGGGTCGTCGTGCAGTTTGCGCCGCAAGCGTCCGACCAGCACGTCGATGGAGCGATCGTTGGGCACCCACTCGCGATTGCGGATCTGGTCCATCAGCTGATCGCGGCTCAAGGTGTGTCCGCTGTTGCGCAAGAACACGCTGAGCAACTGATACTCGCCGTGGGTCAACAGGGTTTCGCCGCCAGTGGCATCGATGAGCCGACGGCGGTCGGTGTCCAGCGCCCAGTCGGCGAATTGTTTGACGGGCTTGGCAATGGTCGCAACCGGTTGCGGCGTCTGCGCGTGGCGAACCCGGCGGATCAGGTTTTTCGCCCGGGACACCAGTTCGCGAGGATTGAGCGGTTTGATCACGTAGTCATCGGCGCCGCATTCAAGGCCGACGATGCGATCAATTTCGTCGTTGCGCCCGGTGATCAGAATGATCCCGACCTCGGAACGCACACGCAGCTCCCGGGTCAGGGTCAAGCCGTCCTTGCCCGGCAGGCGGATATCGAGCATCACCAGATCGACGGTCTGGCTCGCCAGGAAAGTGTCGGCCAGCTCGGCCGTGGCGGCGCAATGCACTTCGTAACCTTCCTGGGACAGGTAGGCGTGCAGCAGTTCGCGAATCAGCGGATCGTCATCGACGATCAGTACCCGAGGAGTCATCGCTAGGTGTCCCGCAAATGCCCGAAGGCGTGTTTCTTATTAGAGTGTTTTGTTGCCATGGCGCCAGAGAGTAGCGACAGCTGAACGAGTGATCAACAGCCCGTCGTCTGGACGCAAAACCGTTGGCGACCGCCGGCCTGCAATCCGTCGACCCAGGCTTCGCAAATCTGAATGCCTTGCTCCGGGGTGAAAGTACCGGGGTTGAGGCCCGACTCCAGCCACAAGCCGTCGAGCAATGCACTGAGGCTGATGGCGGCCAGGTCGGCGTCAAAGTTTTCCCAGCCCTCTTCCTGTGCCAACTCGGTCAGCACCTTGCGCAGGATCCCACGGTATTCGCCGTAGGAATGTTCGTGCGCGAGGTTGATCGACTCGGCCGTGCGCACCGCGCCCCAGAATGCCAGCCAAGCATCGATCAATTGAGGGTCGAGCAACTCGGCGGAAAACGAACCGCGAAAAAACGCTGACAATCGTTCGCGGGCCGTCGGCGCTGCCTGTTCCATCGCGTCGCGCAACAGGCTCATGACCCGCCCTGTAATCGCTCGGTAGGCCTCGGCGACCAGTTCATCCTTGCCGGAATAGTGGTGGCTGATCAGCCCGACCGAAACCCCGGCCTCGGCGGAAATCTTGCGGATTGAAGCGCCCTGAAAACCATGACGCTTGAGGCACACCAGCGTCGCTTCGATCAGGTTGGCCTTGCGCAACTCCGGCTCCATGCGGGAAAAACGGGCTTCCTGACTCATGCGCGATACTCTCTGTGGATCAATCGTTAGGGACGCGGCGGTAAAGCGCGCGGGCTGAACGACTGTACAGCAAGAGTGTGGCAAGTCTCCAGCAGTTGCATACCTCATGGGACCGAGTTGCCGCCATCGCGAGCAGGCTCGCTCCCACAATTAATCCGGGGGCACTTGGTATTCGCGCCAGCCGCAAAACCCTGTGGGAGCGAGCCTGCTCGCGATGGCGCCAGCCCCACAAATGCAGGGCCACGGGTCAATCCCGATAACCCGGCGCTACCCGATCCAGCAATCGCAACAGCGCCGCCCAGGCCAGTTGCATGGCGCCCGGGTCGCTCAACTCGCCATCGTCCAGCGGGCGGCCGGGGTCGTTGAACTGACGCTCGGTGTGTTCGCACACCTCGGCGGGTGGCAATACCAACTCACCGACGGCTTGCGCGGCGAGCTGGATTTCGCAGGCCTTATCCAAGTAATACATGCGTAAAAACGCCTGGCTCACGGTCTCTCCGACAGTCAGCAAACCATGGTTGCGAAGCATCAGCACCGGTTTGTCGCCAAGGTCTTGCACCAGACGTTGCTGCTCGCTCATGTCCAGCGCCACGCCTTCATAGTCGTGATAAGCGACCCGACCATAGAACTCCATGGAAATCTGGTTCACGGGCAATAATCCGCATTTCAATGCAGCGACGGCACAACCGGACTTGGTGTGGGTGTGCAGCACGCACTGCGCATCTTTACGCGCACCGTGAATGGCACTGTGAATCACAAACCCTGCCGGATTCACTCGGTATGGCGACGGCTCGACCGCCCGGCCATCAAGACCGATCTTCACCAGATTGGACGCGGTGACTTCATCGAACATCAGCCCGTATGGATTGATCAGGAAGTGATGCTCAGGCCCCGGAATGCGCACCGAGATATGGGTGAAGATCAGATCAGTCATGCGAAAGTGCGCGATCAATCGGTAACAGGCGGCCAGCTCTTCTCGCAGCTTTTGTTCCGTGGCGCTGCGCAGAGGGGTAGCGATCTCGTTCATTTTTTTTTGGTTCTCCAGGCTGATCGACTGCGCAAGACAGTAAGGCTGGACGCTTTGAAACGTCCAGCCGTTTGCGACTACTTGCTGGCCCAAGCGTTGAAGCGTTCTTCAAGTTCTTCGCCGTGATCGACCCAGAACGCCACATCCATCGACAGCGCGCCCTTGAGGTTTTGCGGCGCAGTGGGCACCCATTGCGCCAGCTTGGCGTCCAGTCGGGCGGCGGCTTCGGTATTGGTCGGGCCATAAGGGATCTGCTCGACATACTTGACCTGGGCATCCGGCTGATTGGCGAAGGCTATAAAGCGCTTGGCCTGATCGACGTGTTTGGAGCCCTTGATGATTGCCCAATAATCCATGCCATACAGGCTGCCCGGCCAGACCAGCCCGAGGTGGCTGCCATTTTGCGCGGCAGCCGCCACGCGGCCGCTGTATGTGGAGGTCATCACCACATCTCCGGCCGTCAGCCATTGCGCCGGTTGCGCGCCCGCTTCCCACCACTGGATGTAGGGTTTGAGTTCGGTGAGTTTGGCAAAAGCGCGGTCGACACCTTGCGGCGTGTTCAACACTGAATACACGTCCTCGACCTTCACACCGTCGGCCAGCAAGGCGAATTCCAGGTTGTACACCGCGCGTTTGCGCAGCCCGCGTTTGCCGGGGATTTTCTGCACGTCCCAGAAGTCGGCCCACGAGGTCGGGGCCTGCGCCAATTTCTGCGTGTCGTAGGCAATCGCCACACTCCACACCAGCGCCGCCGAGCCGCACACCTGCGCCGCGTCGGGAATCAACTGCTCGACGCGCCCAAGGGTTTTCCAGTCGAGTTTTTCATACATGCCTTCGTCGCAACCGCGCATCAGGTCCGGGCCTTCGATCTGCACCACGTCCCAATCGGCGTTGCCGGTGTCGACCATCACTTTGATCCGGGCCATCTCACCGTTGTATTCGCTCTGGATCAGCTTGCTGTGATCCGCCGCGCTGAACGGCTGGAAAAACGCCACATCCTGGGCTTTCTGACCGGCGCCGCCGTAACCCACCACTACCATGTCCGGTGCTGCCTGAGCGCTGCCCATGGCCAGGGACAGCAACAAGAAACCGTGCTTGAGCGTGTTCGATTTCATCAGTGGTTCCTCTTGCAGGTGCCACTCGACTGAACGCCGACGTGACCCTTTTTATTGTTGTGAGGTTCGCCCCAGATGCGGGCGCCAAATGAATCTACTGCGAGCCACAGTAAAAAAACAAGTTGATTTTTTACTACAGGTAAATTTCTATAGGTAAATAATAACAACGCCGAAAACCCGGCCTTTCGGCTTCAGCCCGCCTGGGAGTACACGCACCATGCCGACCTCGTCCCCTGCTTTTGCGCACCTGTTCGAACCCTTGCAGCTACGTGGCAAACGGCTGAAAAACCGCATCATGTCCAGCGGTCACGACACCTCGATGCCCACCGACAACCTGGTCAATGAACAACTGATCGCCTACCACACTGCGCGGGCCGAAGGCGGCGTCGGGCTGATCGTGCTGCAAGTGGCCGGTGTGCATGACAGCGCGCGGTACACCTCGCATGTGCTGATGGCCACTGACGATGCCTGCATCGAGGGCTATCGCAAGATCGCCGAGAGTTGCCACGCGCATGGAACGGTGGTGCTGTCGCAAATCTTCCATCCGGGGCGGGAAATCATGGAGTCCAGCGATGGCCTGCTGGCCGTCGCTTACTCGCCTTCGGCGGTGCCCAACGAACGCTTTCGAGTGATGCCGCGTGCGCTCGATCAAGCAATGATCGATGAGATCGTCGCCGGTTACGGCGCGGCGGCCCGACGCTTGTATCAAGCCGGAATCGACGGCGTGGAAGTGGTCGCCAGTCACGGTTACCTGCCGGCGCAATTCATCAACCCACGGGTCAACCGTCGCACCGATGGCTACAACGGCGAGCTGGACCAGCGCCTGCGTTTCCTGCGTGAAGTGATCGCGGCGGTGCGCGCCAACACTGATGACCAGTTCATCATCGGCCTGCGTATTTCCGCCGATGAACGCGACCCTGAAGGCCTGACCGAGGACGAATCACTGTCCGCCGTGCAATCGCTGCAAACGATGCTTGATTACGTGCACATCGTCGCCGGGACCTCAGCTTCATTGGGCGGCGCGGTACACATCGTGCCGCCGATGGCGATCGAAGCGGCGTATCTGGCCAAGGAAGCCGGCACTTTCAAGGCCAGTCTGTCGATTCCGCTGTTCGTTACCGGGCGCATCAACCAACCGCAGGAAGCCGAACTTATTCTGGCGCGCGGTCAGGCCGATGTATGCGGCATGACCCGCGCCCTGATCTGCGACCCGCAAATGCCCAACAAAACCGACACCGGCCACGTCGAAGATGTGCGCGCTTGTATTGCCTGCAATCAGGCGTGCATCGGCCACTTTCACAAAGGCCTGCCGATCTCCTGCATCCAGCATCCGGAAACCGGGCGCGAACTGATCTTTGGCCAGCGGCAACTGACGAAGCAACGCAAACGCATCATGGTCGCTGGTGGTGGCCCGGCGGGAATGAAAGCCGCCGCCGTCGCTGCTCAGCGCGGACATGACGTGACGCTATACGAAGCGAACTCACAACTCGGTGGCCAGGTATTACTCGCGCAATTGTTACCTCGACGTGCTGAATTCGGTGGTGCCAGCACTAACCTGCAGCGGGAAATGGAACTGGCCGGCGTGCGCGTCGTGCGCAACACCCGCGTGGACCGGGGGTTGGTCGAACGCGAACGGCCGGACATGGTGATCGTGGCCACCGGTGCCGAACCGTATTGGCCTGCGTTCGAGCGCGGCGGCGAATTGCAGGTGGTGGACGCCTGGCAAGTACTGCGCGATGAAGTGCAGATCGGCCGTTCCGTGGTGGTGGTCGACTGGCGCTGCGACTGGATTGGACCGGGCATTGCTGAACGTCTGGTCCGCGCCGGACACCAGGTAAAACTGGCCGTCAACGGTACCCATTGCGGGGAAAACCTGCCGCTGTATGTGCGCGATCACCTGGCTGGCGAACTGCACAAACTCGGGATCCCGATCACGCCCTACGCGCGCCTGTATGGCTGCGACGACAACACCGTCTACCTGCAGCACACCGCCAGCGGCGAGCCGATGCTCTTCGAAAACATCGACACACTGGTGCTCTGCCAAGGCCATCAACCGGTCGATACGCTGGGCGCCGAGCTGCAAGGCCTGGTGGAGTTCCGGCGCATCGGCGACTGCCTCGCCCCACGCACCGCCGAAGAAGCCATCTACGAAGGTTTGAAAGTCGCCTGGGAGCTTTGAGGCTGTTTTATACTCCGGGGCTTTTACAGATCCCCGGTTTGGAGCACGCCATGAGCAACAGCAGCAAGATGCCGCCTGCCAGCAGCGCGCCCACACAGGACAGCGCAGCGGCAGAACCGCATTTTCTCGGCACACGGATTCGTGGGTTGCGTAAACGTCGGGACATGACCCTGGCCGAACTGGCGCAGATGAGTGAGTTGACGGCGGGCTATATCAGTCAGTTGGAACGAAACCTGGCTTATCCCTCTATTCCGGCGCTGTTCAACATCGCTCGTAGTTTGGGCGTGACCATTCAGTGGTTCTTCGCCAGTGAGGGCAATACCGCGCCTGAGGACAACGGGGTGGTGGTGCGCAAAAACACGCGAATGAGCGTGCATTACGAAGACGGGATTGTGGATCAGTTGCTGACGCCACAGCCAAATCGGCAGCTGGAGATGCTGCACTCGAGGTTTCCGCCGGGGACTTACAGTCAGCTGAGCTATAGCCATGAAGGTGAAGAGGCTGGGTATTTGCTGTCAGGTAGTTTTGAGTTGTGGGTAGGAGAGCGGCATTTTCAGCTGAGTGAAGGCGACAGTTTCAGCTTTTCGAGCCAGGAGCCGCATCGGTATGGGAATCCTGGAGCGGTGGACGCAGTAGTCATTTGGGTGATCACCCCGCCTTCGTTCTGAGGGACAGGTGACCTTTAAATCTAAAAGACTCAGGTGCCTGCAAACTGCGCAAAAAAACCGGCGTTTTGCCGGTTTTCTTTCGCGTTCGTTTACAACCAACCGAACCCTTTTCCCATCATGGCTGCCAAGCCCAGTGCCGTGGTGATCAACGCGCTGAACAGTAAACGGAAATCCGTTCGGGCTTCTCTGCGGTGCTCACGAAAATCCGTACGAGCTTCTTTGCGATGCTCACAAAAATCCGTACGAGATTCTTTACGGTGCTCACGAAACTCCATGCGAAGGTCGCCGAGGTCCCGCCGCACGTATTCGATATGTGTCTCAAGTTGGGATACACGCGGTTCCATCGGGTTTTCTCCTGGAGGACCTGGTGGTCTTCTTCCATTATCGTCACTGCCGTTCTTTTTGCTGCCTGGGAAACGGTCAGGGTAATGCTCATCAAGATTTACCAGCACAAAAGGCTCACTCATCGCTGACCTCCAGCACACTGGTTTTACACTCGTCCTGAACGATGATATTTGCCAGCGCATTGAGCGAATGCAGACGTACAAACCCACAATGCTTGCAGTTAAGCATCACCGCCGGCGTGCCGAAACGTAAGTACTCCTGGCCTCGCGCCCAAGGCAATCCGACACCGGTTGCACCGGCCTGGAGTGGCAATTCCCACTCATCGTGCTCACAGAATGGGCACCCGGTATTTTTTATTCGCGCCTTGAAAATATTGGCTAACCGCCCCGTATCCAGATGAATATCCCTAGGCATTGGCTAACCTCGCGACATCCCCGGGCTGATCGCCATTCTGAAACTCTTCTTCAACGCCGCTGTACATCGCCACCTCTTCCTTGAGGGAATAAATCTTCGATTAAACGAACAACCATCAGATGGTGTGCCACGTTCGGTTTTTTGCGTGACCGCGATGTCAATATCCGGGCCTTCGCTACAAATCGAATATACCCTCGATCAATCTCGGACGTATCTGCGTACGAAGTAAGAAGATTCGCACCGTTGCGTAAGCCCGGAATTCTCTCTGTAGGATCCGTCCACAGCATTTTCTTCTGAGGCTGAAAATCGTCGGTTCACAGATTTTTCTGATGAGCCGGGTCGTCAGATTGCAGAGCAAGTGGGCCTTGCGGCGAAAGCCCTTCATCGCTCTCAGGTGTTGCTGGCGGTGGAGGAGTGCCTGGGAGGAAAAAGCCTACAAGCCCCAAAAACCCGATTTCAATCAGTGAAAGAGCTCCAAAGGTGATGAAGCCAAAGATCAGCCCGGCAACCACAATGCTCAAAGGATGAATTTGCGCTGCGTCGGGGCTATCCAGCATGTAGAGAAAAGCCTGAATAGCAACGGCGACACAGGCCGCAACGGCTGCCATCAGCTTGATAATCAACCAAAGCCGTCGCCATCTGTTCATGGTCTGCCCCGCCATCCGGTGAATTAGCTCTTTATGCATGATAGCTAATGACCCGGATCTGCCTTGTACTCTCAGATCAGGAGTAGTTTTTGGTTCTCGTCCTGCTGCAGCTCGAATAGGACTTCTGCGGCTCACGCCCAAGCTTGACGCATGTCTCCAGGTAATCAGTGACGGCTTCTTCAAATGCATTTCGAAGCTCCCGTTCTGAAACGCCATGAAAACTAACCACATCTTTGATACCCGCGATTTGGCCGACATACAAACCGTCTTCGTCGCTGTACTCAATTCGGCCCGCATAGCCTTGGTAATTAATTTCGTTCACGGGGGTGATTCCTGCTTGTTCAAGCAAAGCCCAGGCACCACGAATCTGGTAGGGCTTTGCTTCTTTGTAAGACTGAGGCAGAGCCAGATTATCTGGGTGACTCTCGGTGAAGTTGTAGGCAAAATCCGAGAGTTGCGTAAGGAGGTACGCTTGCAGTGCTTTTGGGCAGGTGACCGCCTTGTTGGCCATATCTTCGACGGGATACTCTCCAGACGTCGCTGCACATTCAGCGACCGGGCTTGGTAACCCGGTGGAATATGGCGTAACAGCGCCTCCAACTCGATTGCAGAGTTTTTGCCCCATCTGCAATTCTGTTTATGGTGGCTGTGCGTGGGACGTTTTCGGACGTGCCGGTTTCCTTGATTCCCCGGTTTACCAACCTGCGTACAGCTGCCACCCATTCGCTTGGTATCGAATGCGGCAGCTCCTCAAATCAAGGGAACTGAACAATGCGCACCATAAATCCGCTCGAAGTCTCGCTTCACTCTCTCGCTTCCGATTTACGTAACACGCCTTTGCTTTGTCTCTCCATCACTGGAGGTGGTCAATGACCGAATCAGTAGAAGCAAAAACGCTCGGCTTCACACCCATCTACTGTTCAGACAATGCTCTATTCCATGTCAGCGCGGGTGTACCCGTCAGCATTGCATTGGCACAGGCCTCTGACTTCCTGTTCCTGGCCAAAGCGCTAACAGAGGACGCGGCTTACGCAAAAGACACCGACCGGCATGCCTGGGCTGCGCACTATTTGACGGCAATGGGTAAAGCGCTGATTGATGATGTGGTGAAGGCGGTTTCGCCGAAGCCATCCTGCAAGGGGAAGCCGGCTGAAAAATAGCTGCTGGCCATCATGAACAATCGCACCGACGTCTTGGCGCGTTCACCGTTTCAAATGCCTTAGCCGAGACAGCCAGAAACAAAAAGCCCCATGACTTTTCAGCCATGGGGCTTTTTCTGTGTATGGCGTAGAGACAGAGATTTGGATACCCAAAACTTGACCACATCTCAATCGCGAGGCTTAGTGCCATATTTTCCAGTGTATGGATTCACATTCCCTCTCGTACTGTAGTTATTGTTCCTGGTGGTATCTGGGTTTGTTGCATGGGAAGGCCGGACATACGCTCCAGTACTCCGCGTATATCCGCTGATAGCATGATCAGAACGACTCACGGACGAATAACTGGATTTGGACGAAGAATGTCCGCCAAAGCTGCTACCACGAGCATAGGCATTCCCTGAAAGTGCTAAGGCTGCGATCACCGCTGCCAAAAATAATCCTTTTTTCATGCGGCCTTCCACTTCAGATCAATGATGGCTCAAGGGTATCACCCTCAAAGGCTCAGGAGACAGATAACGAACGGTAACGGGGCGTTTGTCGGCTAGCGCCAACCTTATTTTTCGGGCGATTGAGACGTAGAAATGAGCAGTAGAATCGGAAACACTCTGAAACGAAAAAGCCCCGTAACTTCTCAGCTACGGGGCTTGTATCGAAAATTCTCTGACTTAGAGAGACCTGAAGGTCCAATGGCGCCACTAAAGGCGTCCCTCTGCATCAGCCTTTCTTATGATTTCACCAAGCAGCATTTTAGCGGTGACTTCAACACTCGCCCCAATCTGGGTGGTGTCCTCACCGTACTGGCATCTAACAGTTACGGTTCGAGGCTCGACAATTATCCTGGCCATGTACGTTTTCCCTTTATGCACCGTTGATACGCTCGAATCTTGATGCGCCATTTCTCACCTCAGAATGTACCGATCATTCGTTCAGCGTAGACACATTCGTCGCATGGCGGCCAACCAGCACTTTTACTTTGATTTGGCGGCCGGAGTCACTGATACCTCATCGACACCTGAGAGTCCTATCGACGTGGGTAGACCTTTGATCGGGCCTACGACGATCTCGTCTACTCCGTTGTTGCGATTGAAGCTGTAGATATTCTGTCCGCCCCACTTGTCAGTATTAGGAAGCGTTTGGCCGTTCTGTTTGGCTACCCAGGTTGCCCGATACTTCCCATAGAGAGAGCCCGAGTAATTGACTTTGAGGGCCTCATCCACCTTACTTTTGAGTTCTTCTGGAGAGCATTCAGTCGTTGGATTGAAGAAACCGCGGTTTTGGCACGACATACGAAACAACGCGGGAGCGAGTTTTACCGCATCGACTTTCACGCGAACAAAGTACGCGTCTTGCAATTCGAAGTGGTACTCGCTCTTGGGAGTGCCCGGGCTGTACAGGAGAGAGCAACAAGCTTGGGGATACTTCATGGGCTCCCCGCCCTGAGCCAAAAGCTGTTTGTAAGTCAGGCTTTCGGCGGAGCGGATTACCCTGCCAGGTGCTTCCGCAAGGCTGGTCCCGGCAACAGAGAGAATCGCCAGTGCGCTGAAAGTCGATAGCAGGTGCCGCATCATCAAATCCTTATGATTGGAGGGGATCAAAAAATAGCTCCGCATGGATGACTGGCATCGCATGCATACAAGCATCGGTCATTCTTGCCCTAAAAATGCCCTAAACTAAATCTCGGAAACGAAAAAGCCCCTGTAATCTTCAACGATTACAGGGGCTTAGTCTTATTCAATAATGGCGGAGAGATAGGGATTCGAACCCTAGGTACCGGTGAAGGTACAACGGATTTCGAATCCGTCCCATTCGGCCACTCTGGCATCTCTCCAACGGCGCG
>Ga0157371_10000529_pt1 | contig 45499 bp, 34 predicted proteins | sample C45metaG_FD_113462 | JGI IMG/M metagenome (GOLD analysis project Ga0157371, IMG submission 113462) | Corn rhizosphere microbial communities from Kellogg Biological Station, Michigan, USA - C4-5 metaG | ecosystem: Host-associated > Plants > Roots > Rhizosphere > Soil | place: USA: Michigan... | reverse complement strand
TTAGTGCCTAACAATGAAGGGTAGCTCATCCGGCCAAACAGGTTGTCCCTGGTATCTTGCGACATCCCAACCCCCAGGTCGCGTACTGATATCTCTATCATATCGTCATTAACCTGCGCCGAAACGGTGATAGGATAGCCGCCCGGGGGAGTAAATTTAATAGCGTTGGTGACCAGGTTTTGTATAATAGATCGAAACATCAACGGATCCGCATGAATATAAATGGTTGCGTCTATATTATTTTCAAGTTTAATTTCCTTTTGGATGGCATTAACGCGCAACAATTCCAATGACGTGTTAATATGCTGTGTCAGATGCAGTTTCTCAGGCTGGAAATTCACTTTTTCACGTTGATCTTTTGCCCAGGCTACTAACTCATTTAGTTGAATCAATATCTTTTGAGAAGTTCGGTTGATGATACCGGCAAAAAGTTTAATCTGCGCAGGTTGCAACTTTTCTGCATCCCTGCTCAGGTTTTCTGAGGAAATAAGCAGCGACGTCAGCGGATTACGCAGGTCATGCGAAATGACCGACAAAAATTTATCCTTGGAAAGATTAAGCGCTTGTAATTCCTGATTCAGATTTTCCAATTCGCCGGTACGTTCAGCTACGCGCTGTTCAAGCCCCTGATTAAGTTCCATAAGCTGGGCATTAGCGGCTTGCAGATGTTCTTCCTGCTGTCGAAGCAGCCAGTTTTTACGATAAAGCTCTGTAAATACTGCTACTTTAGACCGTAAGATTTCGGGGTTAAATGGCTTGCGGATAAAATCAACCGCCCCGGCCTGATAGCCCTTAAAAACAGCCGCCTCTTCATAATCATGAGCAGTAACGAAAATAATTGGTATGTGTTTAAGTTTATCCCGCTGATATATCAATTCTGCTGTTTCATACCCGTCCATAATGGGCATCTTGACATCCAGCAGGATTAGCGTAAAATCCTCCTCCCTTAGCAAAATGCGCAATGCCTCGCGTCCAGAGGTAGCCCGACGGAAGATATACTTTTCCGCTTCCAGGACTACCTCGATGGACATCAGGTTCTTCTCATTATCATCCACCAATAATATTTTGGCGGGAGATTGTGTACCATTTACTTGATCAACCATACTCTCATCAACGACAATAACTGCTCTATTTTCACCGGTTTAGTGATATAATCAGACGCACCCGAGGCAATACATTTTTGCCGGTCGCCAATCATTGCCTTTGCAGTTACAGCAATTATAGGCAGGCTTTTGTTTCGAGCCTCCTTACGAATGATGCGAATAGTCTCATATCCATCCATTTCAGGCATCATGATATCCATCAGTACAATGTCAATGCTTTTATCATTATTCAGAATTTCCAACGCCTCGCGTCCGCTTTCAGCCGTGATCGATTTGATCTTTGAGCGCTCAAAGACGGCGGTCAAGGCAAACAGGTTACGCACATCATCATCAACCACCAACACTTTCTTCCCGTCAAGCACATCAGTCTGGTCGCGTATGCTATCAATCAATTTAAGCCTGCTTTCGCTCAGATAGCGCTTATCGATATGTAGTTGCACGAGCAATTCTTCCAGCAAATGGATATGCGAGCTTGGCGTCTTGGTAATGATCTTATGATTTAAACGTTTCAACTGGATAAGTTCATCCTGGGTGAAATCGCGGGCCGAATGCAGCAATATGGTAGTTTGAGGCTGTTTAATCAGATTGATCTTATTGAGCACTTCCATACCATTAGCATCCGGTAAAACAAAATCCATGATAATGCAGTCGAACAATTCTTTCTTTAACACCGAGAGACCTTTTTTTGCAGTTGTAGCGCCAAATACTTCAACTTGGTCGTTAGATAGTAAATCAGTAATGCGTTGCAATTCGGCCTCATTATCCTCAATCACTAAAACACGTTTACGGATATGCTCATGAAACCTGACAATGCCATGAATCAATTCATGCAGAGAACTATTTGATAATGGTTTCAGGCTAAACGAGCGGGCTCCCAGCTTTAACGCAAAGGCTTTATTATCTTCTCCTGAGATGACATGTATAGGAATGTGTCGGAAGCTGATATCCATTTTAAGCAGCTTCAACAGTTTCCAGCCATTTGATTCCGGCATATTTACATCCAGCGTAATGGCAATAGGGTTGTATTTTAATATGCTGTCAAATATTTCGAGGTAGGTTAGCGCAACTACAACCTTCAGATCGAGATCATGTGCTTTGTCGATCAGGATTTTTGTAAATCTGATGTCATCCTCAATCACTAATAATACCTTGTCTTCGGCAACTATGTTATGACGATCATCATCAATCACCAATTCCGACGCTTCTATCAGGGTGCTACGTGTAGTCGGCACAGAATAGTTTTCAGTAACTTCGGCCGGTACTACTTTTTCCTCCTTGTATTTCAAAGGCAGGTAAAGGGTGAAGGTACTGCCTTTTCCCAGCTCGCTGCCCACTGTAATGGTTCCACCCAATAATTCGGCAAAACCTTTGCTGATAGACAAACCCAGCCCTGTACCGCCGTATTTACGACTGGTAGAGCCTTCTGCTTGTTGAAATGCTTCGAAAATGATACCCTGCGTATTTTTGGAAATACCGATACCTGAATCCTCGATAGAAAAGGCAATCACCGAGTCCATACCTGCAAGCGGGTTTTCTGCGCCCGGCCCCGGACGGAAGATTTGTAGTTTGACCCCGCCTTTTTCGGTAAATTTAAACGCATTGGATAGCAAATTCTTCAAAATCTGATTAAGGCGCTGCAAGTCGGTTTCCATTACCTCAGGTAGCGTTTCGTCTACATCGATTTCAAACTTGAGACTCTTAGCTTCAGATATCGGCCTAAAGGTTGATTCGGCGAACGCAGCAATCTCTTTGAAACTTACCGGCATCACATCGGCAGCAATTACACCCGACTCAATCTTAGATAAATCGAGAATATCGTTGATCAGTTGGATCAGGTCATCACCACATGAATGGATGGTTTTAGCGTAGGTGCGCTGCTTTTCGGTTAAGTTTCCTTCAGGGTTCTCAAACAGTTGCTGGGCGAGGATAAGCAAGCTGTTCAGTGGCGTACGAAGCTCATGCGACATATTGGCCAGGAACTCTGATTTATATTTAGAGGTAAGCGTTAACTGCTCGGCTTTCTCTTCCAGCGAACGGCCCTTATCATGCAGCTCATCATTAGCCCTACGCAACTCTTCCTGTTGCGAAGAAAGCTCGCCGGCCAGTGATTGCGATTGTTTTAACAGCTCTTCTGTACGTGTATTGGTCTCGATGTTATTCAACACGATACCGATACTTTCTGTCAGTTGATCCAGGAAGTCGACATGGGTATCGCTAAAGCTATCAAACGAAGCCAATTCAATAACTGCTTTGATATTATTCTCGAACAATACCGGTAAAATTACCAGGTCAATTGGCGCCGCGCTGCCAATACCTGAACTGATCTGCAGGTATTCTGACGGCACATTTGATAAGCGAATACGCTCCTTATCTTTAGCGCACTGTCCTACCAGGCCCTGGCTCATATCAAATTCCTGCTCTATGTTTTTACGGCCCCTGTGTGCATAGCCGGCGAATAGTTTCAATTTAGGTTCTTCTACACTGTCGCTTTGCTCTAAGATATAGAAAGCACTATATCGTGCATTCACCAGTTCGGCCAGTTCTGAAAGCACCTTATTGGCCACCGCATTACGGTCACGCTGGCCCTGGAGCATTTGCGCAAATTTCGCCAGGTTGGATTTCAGCCAGTCCTGCTCGTGGTTACGGAGAGTGGTGTCTTTCAAATTGGCGATCATCTGGTTAATGGTATCTTTCAACGCTTCCAGCTCGCCCTTCGCATCCACACGGATGGTTCTGGTAAGGTCACCCTTGGTTACCGCAGACGCAACTTCAGAAATAGAACGCACCTGTACAGTCAGGTTCTGCGCCAGCTGATTTACGTTCTCCGTTAAATCCTTCCAGGTTCCTGAAGCACCCGGCACACTGGCCTGACCACCCAAGCGTCCCTGTACACCCACCTCACGCGCCACCGTGGTCACCTCATCCGCAAACACTGCCAGGGTGTCAATCATTTCGTTAATGGTATCGGTCAGCTGTGCCACCTCACCCAATGCGTTAATTGACAAACGCTGTTTCAGGTTACCCTTAGCAATACCGGTTGCTACTTTGGCAATACCACGAATTTGCCCGGTTAAGTTACTGGCCATCTGGTTCACCGAGTCGGTCAAGTCTTTCCAGGTACCAGCCACGCCTTTTACGTGTGCCTGTCCACCCAGTTTACCTTCGGTACCTACTTCTCGCGCCACACGGGTTACTTCAGATGCGAAAGAGTTCAGCTGATCCACCATCGTATTGATAGTATTTTTCAGATCGAGGATCTCTCCTTTTACGTCTATAACTACGGTTTTTGAAAGGTCACCACTAGCCACAGCTTTAGTCACCTCGGCGATATTACGTACCTGCGAGGTCAGGTTACTTGACATCTTGTTCACCGAGTCGGTCAAGTCTTTCCAGGTTCCGGCTACACCGGGTACAAAGGCCTGGCCGCCCAGGTTACCGTCGGTACCCACCTCACGGGCAACACGGGTTACTTCGGATGCAAAACCGCGTAACTGGTCAACCATGGTATTGATAGTTTCTTTAAGCTGCAAAATTTCGCCCCGTACGTCAACGGTGATCTTCTTAGAAAGGTCACCATTAGCAATCGCTATGGATACATCGGCGATATTACGCAGCTGTGCGGTAAGGTTACCGGCCATTTTATTTACCGAGTCGGTCAAGTCTTTCCAGGTACCGTCAACGCCCGGTACGTTTGCCTGACCACCCAACTGCCCTTCTGAACCCACTTCACGCGCCACACGCGTAACCTCAGAGGCAAAACCACGTAGCTGATCCACCATGGTATTGATGGTATCTTTAAGCTCCAGGAGCTCGCCTTTTGCATTTACCGTGATCTTTCGGGAAAGGTCGCCCTTGGCCACCGCCGTTGTTACTTCAGCGATATTACGTACCTGCGAGGTCAGGTTGTCTGCCATTTTATTTACCGAGTCGGTCAAATCTTTCCAGGTACCTGCAACGCCCGGTACATTTGCCTGACCACCTAACTGGCCCTCTGAACCTACTTCCCTTGCCACACGCGTTACTTCTGAACCGAACGAGTTGAGCTGATCCACCATCGTATTGATGGTGTTTTTCAGTTCAAGCATTTCACCCTCAACATCTACGGTAATCTTTTTAGAGAGGTCGCCTTTGGCCACCGCTGTTGTCACCTCGGCAATGTTACGTACCTGGCCTGTAAGGTTACCGGCCATCTGGTTTACAGAATCGGTCAAATCCTTCCAGGTACCGCCTACACCAGGCACGTTAGCTTGTCCACCCAACTGACCTTCTGAGCCCACCTCACGCGCCACACGGGTTACTTCGGACGAGAATGAGTTCAGCTGATCCACCATGGTGTTGATGGTATTTTTGAGCTCCAATAACTCGCCTTTAGCATCCGCGGTGATCTTACGGGAAAGGTCGCCTTTGGCCACCGCCGTAGTCACGTCGGCTATATTACGTACCTGATCAGTCAAGTTACTACCCATTTGGTTCACCGAGTCGGTCAGATCCTTCCAAACACCACCTACACCTTTTACTCTCGCCTGTCCGCCGAGCTTACCTTCAGTACCCACCTCGAGCGCCACACGCGTTACTTCGGATGCGAAAGAGTTTAGCTGATCTACCATCGTATTAATGGTTTTTTTCAGCTCGAGCATTTCACCCTTTACGTCTACAGTGATCTTCTTCGACAAATCGCCGTTGGCCACCGCAGTGGTTACACCGGCTATATTTCGCACCTGCGAGGTCAAGTTACCCGCCATGCGGTTCACCGAGTCGGTTAAGTCCTTCCAGGTACCTGCCACACCCTGTACCTTAGCCTGACCGCCCAGCTTACCCTCAGTACCTACTTCGAGCGCCACACGGGTTACTTCGGACGAGAATGAGTTTAACTGATCCACCATTGTATTGATGGTATTTTTTAATTCTAATATCTCGCCTTTGGCTTCTACAGTGATTTTTCTGGAAAGGTCACCCTTAGCTACGGCGGTTGTTACCGCCGCTACATTACGCACCTGTGCAGTCAAATTGCCCGCCATTTGGTTTACCGAATCTGTCAATTCTGCCCATACCCCCGCTACTCCTTTAATTTTGGCCTGCTCGCCCAGTTTACCTTCAGACCCTACCTGTCTTGCCACCCGGGTTACCTCCATCGAAAACAACTGGAGTTTAGAAAGCATTTGGTTGGATTCTTTAGCGATGCGCAAAAACTCACCTTTTAGCGGATGGCCATTAATTTCAAGAGGAATATGTTTGGACAAGTCGCCGTTGGCAACCGAGTTGATCATACCGGCGATCTCCAGTGTTGGCGACGTAAGATCCTCAATCAGGTTATTTAAGGAGTTAACACCACGGGCCCATTCACCACGAGCATCTGGAAGCTCGACGCGCTTGGTCAGGTTGCCGCGTTTACCGATGGTAGATTCGGCCGCGGATATCTCTGCTACTAACCGTTCATTCAGGTCAATAATATCATTCAGGACCTCACAAATCCGTCCGTTAATACCCGACTGGGTGACCGGCATGCGGACATTGAGCTTTCCACTTTTGACCATTGACAATACTTTTAACAGTTCTTTCAGGTCAAGCGTGTCAGTCAAATTCTGGGCGGCTGGTGGTACTTCATCCAGGATTTCTTCTAATAATTCTTCTTTCATGACAGGGTTGGTCAAAATGTTATAAGGTTATTTTTTGTAAAATAAGCAATAAAAATTATCCCAATAGTTAAAAAACAGCAAGGGCAAGTAAGCAACCTGTATTGTATGTATCAGAAATTTATGATGGAAATAATTTTTGTTTGATAAAGCAAATTCAACGCAATTTGTTTTAAAAATAAATATTTTTTTCAGAATAAAATATTTATTTCATGACATAATAAGAAGAAGGCATATGAAGGGAGAATTGAATAAATAGCTAAATTACTTCTTATAAGTTAATTCAGTTATTTGGAGAAGCAAAAATAAAAATGCTTTAAATATTTCAGCAAGAATACGCAGATTCAACATACAGCTACATAGTTTGTATTCTGAATGACTTAACCTAAATAAATCGGCCCCTTACTTCAATTACCGGTACTCAAAGGCAATGTACATTTATTTAGCCTGGCCGGTCAAGGCGCTGATTTGCCGGGCCGATAATGGTTCGGGTGTTTGCTGTGGATTAAATGGATTATAGTAATAAATACCCGCCTTACCGTATAAAATAAGATGATTACTTAACCGGTGATAAAAGTTATCTAAGTTTTTATTAGCCGCTGGGGTCCAACCCGTTTCAGCAAGGGCAGCAATGCGAGGAAAGAGCATATATTCGAGCTTTTCCCTGGTTGAAATATATTCGGTCCAGATGCCCGCCTGTACACCCTGTATCTGGCCTATCTGAGTGGAGCTAACCGGTAGATCACTTAGAGTGAAACCATAAAGCTTGTCCAGCGTCACCATATTACCTTGCCATTTGCGGCCCAGTCGCTGATTGGCATCCTGCATAAAATCGAAATAAAATGGCAGACGTGGACAAAGCACCACGCTGTAACCCTTATCCAAAGCTTTTTTTAGTTGTTCGGGATGATCATGTCGCCACCAAAAAATGATCGTCTTATCGCGCGGTAGCTCGGTATCGGCAGCTTCATCCCACAATAGTACCTTGTTATTAAGTTTGAACACCGTATCGGCCATACGATGAGTAAAATAATGTTCTACAGCAACAAGATCGGCGAGCTGCTCTGTCTTCATTAGCCGACTGATGCCGGGATTGGTTTTCCATTTCTCATTACCAAAGCTTACCTCATCTCCGCCCAGATGTATCATCTGCGAGGGAAAGAGCATATCCGTTTCACGCAAAATACGGCCAAGGTAATTATAGGTACTATCGAGCCCGGGATTAAAAGTAAATTCGGGGTGTTTCGCTGCGCCACCACCGCTATATGCCGGATAGGCTTTATTGGCTGCTGTGGCATGGCCGGGCATGTCAATTTCAGGTATTACTTCGATAAATCGTTTAGCTGCATAATCGATAACCTCTTTAATCTGCTCTTGTGTATAATATTGAGCCGGGGCTAAGGCATCGTCATAAGTTCCGACGCCGCCATTAAGCGAGAGTAGCGGGTAAGCCTTTACCTCCATGCGCCAGGCAGGCTCGTCAGTTAGGTGCCAGTGAAACTTATTGAGCTTATAAAAGGCCATCCAATCCAGCAATTCTTTCACGGTTTGCATGCCAAAAAAATGACGCGACTCATCCAGCATTATACCCCGCCAGGTAAAACGCGGTGCATCCTTAATTGCCCAGCAATTAATATTAATGGTGCCATCCTTCCGGTCGCCCAAACGAAGGAGCTGCAAAAGGGTAGCCGTACCACGAAATACTCCGACAGGCGTAGCTGCCGTGATTTTTATTCCATCGGCCCTTACATTCAATGTGTAGGCTTCAGGATTTGCGTGTTTTATGCTTTTATCAAGTACCAAACGAATAGCCGGCGATTGATGTTCGTCGCAGATCACAGGCGCCATACCACAAAACCGGAAGATTTGCTGCTGCAGATAATTCCCCTGGGCGGCTAGTGTGGCATCATTAAAGGTGATGCCCATACCATCCCTTAGGGTGAACGTGCCCGGCATAGCTTGGGCCTGTTCAGGTGCCGGAATAACCGGACATTGCTGTCCGAATGCGTGAAAACATGTTAAAGAGAAAAAAAATAAAAAGACAAAAATGTGCTTCATGGTTATACCGTTGGTTGATATTGTTTTTTGCGGCGTTTATTGGTCAAACCTTATGTGGTCAATGTACAAAGTTTGTTATTATTAAAGAGAAAAGAGGGTAATATTCTAACTAAATGAGGGTAATATTCTAAAACCGGCATTAACTAAGCATAAACCGTTTTATTGTCGTCACATATTTCTATCTTCCTGCCTGGTTGCCATTATTAATCATGGTTTAAATCTCCATTGTTAACCATAAATGCTTTATCTTTATGAATGTTGCCTAATCTGTTATTGAAGGCTTGAATTGTACTGCACATACCCGATAAGGCGCTAATTATTTATTTTTAACGAATACATGAAGAAAATAGGATTTTTGTCATTCGGGCACTGGTCTAACCACCCGGCTTATCAAACCCGTACAGCAAGTGACACCTTGCTTCAGTCTATTGATCTGGCTGTTGCTGCCGAAGAAATCGGGGTGGATGGTGCCTATTTCCGGGTACATCATTTTGCTGAGCAATTAGGATCACCATTTCCTTTGCTTTCGGCTATTGGCGCCAAAACCAGCAAAATAGAAATTGGAACCGGCGTTATTGATATGCGGTATGAAAACCCGTTGTATATGGTAGAAGATGCCGGTGCTGCAGATCTGATTTCTGGTGGTCGGTTGCAGTTGGGAATTAGCAGGGGCTCGCCCGAGCAGGTAATCGATGGATGGCGGTATTTCGGCTATGAACCAAAAACAGGAGAAACCGATGCCGATATGGGTCGTCGGAAAGCTTTAGAATTTCTGGATAAACTAAAAGGCATTGGGTTTGCCGAACCGAATCCGTACCCCATGTTTCCCAATCCACCGGGTTTGCTACGCCTGGAACCACATTCTGAAGGATTGCGGGACCGGATATGGTGGGGTGCTGGCTCTAACGCAACGGCCGCCTGGGCTGCTGAAAACGGGATGTACCTGCAAAGCTCTACTCTAAAATTTGACGAAAGCGGCAAGCCTTTCCATATCCAACAGGCCGAGCAGATAAGGTTGTACAAAGAAGCCTGGAAAAAAGCAGGGCACGCGCGAGAACCCAGGGTTTCGGTGAGTCGCTCTATTTTTGCTTTAATAACCGACGAGGACAGGTATTTATTTGGACAGCAAGAAAAGGCGGCCGATAGCTTTGGTTACATTGAAGCAAATAAACGGGCGATTTTCGGAAAAAGTTACGCCGCCGAACCCGATGAACTCATCAAACAATTAGCTGGCGATGAAGCTATACAAGAAGCCGATACGCTGCTGTTGACGATACCGAATACTTTGGGTGTTGATTATAATGTACATGTGCTATCTTCTATTTTAGAACACGTTGCACCTGGATTGGGCTGGCGATGACCTTTAAAAAACTGTTTAATGTTACTATGCACGCCCATACATTTACCCCACTTAATGAAAATGAAGCGGACATAGTTAAGAGTTAGTTGCCCTTGGTGCCGGCGGCGAAATCTCATAAGTAGTAAAAAACAATTGAGGCTTATTTTGCAAACGGAGGCTTTTTTATAATTTTAAATTAAAGTCTATGGTTATGAAAAAACTCTGCCTTCTGATTTTATGTACGTTTTCACTAAAAACGCTGGCACAGCAAACCGACACTGTTTTTCTTAAAAAAATACTTGAATCGCATCCGGAATTATTTCAGGGTATTCTGAATCACCCTATGCATAACGAGGTACAGTTACTTTACACGCAAATAGACCGCGACAAGCACAATCTCCCCCATTTTACGTCTTATAGTTATCGCTTAAATCCTAAACGTTATTTTTATCCTGCCAGTACGGTAAAGCTACCTACGCTGATATTCGCGCTGGAGAAAATACACGAACTGCATATTAAAGGCTTGACTAAGGAATCTGTCATGCTTACTGATAGCAGCTTCCGCGGACAAACCCGGGTAACCAAAGATACCAGCGCTAAAAACAGCCTGCCGAGCATTGCCAATTATTGCAAAAAGATTTTGCTGGTGAGTGATAATGATGCTTACAACCGCCTGTATGAATTTGTGGGCCGCGAAGAGATCAACCAGAAATTGCAAAAGTATGGCTTCAAAGGTTCGCGTATCCTGGGGCGCCTGGCCGTTGGCGACGGCGATGACCGGGCCAGGCACACTAACCCTATACGTTTTTATAACGGCGACAAACTGATTTACACCAAACCGGAGCAAGTGGATAACAACGACTATCCCGTCGACGTCGAAAACCTATTGCAAGGCAAAGGTTATATAGACCGGAATGGCAACCTGGTTATGAAATCTTTTGACTTTACCGACAAAAACGTTTATCCCCTTAATGATCAGCAGGCGTTGTTGAAGCGCTTATTATTCCCAGAAGCTTTTCCGAAAAGCGAGCGCTTTAATCTAACCCATGAAGATTACAAGTTTATCTACAAGTACATGAACATGTACCCTACTGAAAGCGAAAAACCAACTTATCACCGTCCGGAATATTTTCCGGCTTATTGTAAGTTCTTATTTTATGGCGGCGATAGCAGCGCGGTGAACCCAGATATCAGGATATTTAATAAAATAGGCGACTCATACGGGTACGATATTGACAACGCCTATATTGTCAATTTCAAAACCAAAACTGAGTTTATACTCTCCGCGGTAATACAATCAAACGAAGATGGTATTTATAACGATGACAAGTATGAATACGCTACGGTTTGCCTGCCATTTATGAAAAACATTGCTAAGGTGCTTTATCAATATGAATTAAAACGACCCCGAAAATATTTTGGTGATTTGCATAAGTATAAGCAAAACTAATGTTTTTCTAAGGACACAGCTAGAATAACGCTGGTACATGACGTAGCTACATCATATTGTACTATCCCAGTGGTCGTCAAGTCTATTTTTGTAATATATTTGTAATTTTTTTGTTACAAAATACTAATCCGTTTCTCTCTTTTTGGAAGATATGAAATATAAAGACTTATATTTACTTAAGGTTAAGCAGAAATTACCACATCATGGGTATCCGGTTAACCTCCAATTAACTGATCACTTAATCTTATTCTATGAAGAAAGTTCTCCTTTTACTTCTTCTGGTAACTTTCTGCGGCACCATACAGGTTATGTCGCAGTCGTTAACTATTACCGGACAGGTAACCTCAAGCGAAGATGGCAGTGCGCTGCCCGGTGCCACTGTTAAGGTTAAAGGCACTACTAATGCGGTAAGTACCGACGCTAATGGCCGATACAGCATTCGTGCAACCAAAGGACAGGTATTAACGTTTAGTTTTATTGGTTCTGTTACCAGCGAGCGTACCATTGATAATCAAACCATTATTAATGTAAAATTAACGCCCGACGTTGCCGGCCTCAAAGAGGTAACGGTAACCGGCTTTGGTGTTAAGCAATCTAAACGAGACCTGACATCATCTACTCAGACTATTACCGGGCAGGCAATTGCCGACACCCGGCGTGAGAATTTAGTAAACTCATTGCAGGGCCGTATTGCCGGCGCTACTGTAACCAGCACCAGCGGCGTACCTGGTGCGTCGTCTTCAATTGTATTACGTGGCATTACTTCCATTGGCGCCAGCAACCAGCCACTGTTTGTGGTAGACGGTATCCGGGTAAATAACGATGCAATGAGCCAGAGCGCATTGGCATCAAACGGCGATAACAGACGCGAGGATTTTACCAATCGTATTGCCGATATCAACCCGGACGATATTGAGACTGTCACTATACTTAAAGGAGCAGATGCAGCAGCCGTATATGGATCGGACGCTGCGGGCGGCGCCATCGTTATTACGACAAAGAAAGGTAAAACAGGTGCAAGCGCTATAACCTATGACAACAACTTTAGTTACTCTAAAGAGTATCGCTTCCCAAAAATTCAAACAATATTTGGCCCCGGCACATCCGGTTATGTCGATCCAACTGTAAGACAAGCATTTGGGCCCGCCTACGCGCCCGGAACGAAAACCTATAATAACCTGCAAAATTTCTTCCAAACCGGGTTTTCGCAATCTCACGACCTTTCCTTTGCCGGTGGGAATGATGACGCGAGCTATCGAACATCAGTTGAGTACCGCCATACCGGTGGTGTAATACCGGTGGTTTATAACAACAAGTTATCCTTACGTTTTGCCGGCCAGGCAAAACTAACGCCTAAGCTAACCAGCAGCGCCAGTTTTAATTACTTTAACCTGGATAACCGTAAAACCAATAAAGGTAATAGCGGCACCTATATTAATGCGCTTTCCTGGCCCACAAATGATGATGTGCGTAACTATTTAAATCCTGACGGAAGCCGCAGAACTTTGTTAGCTCCCACAACATCTGTACTCGATGCGTCTATTGATTTTGATAACCCGATATGGGATATAACCCACAATATATCACGCGACAAAACAAACAGGGTGATAGGTAATTTTGACCTATCCTACGATCCTGTTACATGGTTAAATTTAAGAGGTTTGTTTGGGGTGGATTATTACAACACAGAAGGTAATAATTTGGTAAGTCAATTCAGTAACTCTTATCAAAACTCTATAGGCGCTAACTTTGCGGCATCAAGCGGAATAAGCAGAGGCGGTATTATTGATAACTATAATGATAACAACCTGTTGCTTAACGGCTCATTCTTTGCAACCCTTAAACATAATTTTGGCGACTTCAGAACCACGTTGGCCCTTGGCGCCGAGGTTTATGATAGCAAGGAAATAACAGACGGGCAATATGGCGAAGCCTTTTTACAGCCGGATTTTAATACTATAAATAATACCTTACCAACTACCCAGCGTGCGGTAACCAATTATTTTGAGACGCGCCGTATAGGTGAAATAGCCCGTTTAAGTGTTGTTTACAAAGAATTGATCACCTTAAATGCTACAGGCAGAAATGATTATTCTTCGCGCCTGGCCGGAACTATCAAAGATTCTTATTTCTATCCATCGGGCGGTATCGGCTTTAATTTTAGCGAATTACCTGCTTTAAAAGGCAATAAGGTTTTATCGTTTGGAAAAATACGCTTCTCGTACGCTGGCGTGGGTAAAGATCCATTCCAACCCTATAAGATCAGATCCAGTTTATTGCAGCAATCTACAACAGGCGGTGGATACGCTTATGACGTTACCGGTAATAACCCTAACTTAAAACCGGAGAAAGACTACCAGATGGAGTTGGGTACAGAGCTACAGTTTTTTGGCGGACGTTTGGGTGCCGAGATCAACGTATATAAATACCGCGCAACCGACCAGATATTTGATCCGCGTATAAGCTACGCATCCGGTTATATACTGGAGTTAGTAAATGGTGGCGAGATTCAGAATAAAGGTCTTGAGATAGCATTAACCGGCACCGTCCTAAAAACAACTGACTTTTCATGGAAACCATTTGTTAACTTTTTCTTAAACCGTGGTAAAGTAATTAACCTTGGTAATCTGCCTGAATATTATAATTCTGATACCTGGATATATGCTAACGCCCGTGCAAGTATCTTTCCGGGTAGTAGCTTAAGTAATATCGCGGCCTATAGTTATGCACGTAATAAGGCCGGGAAAATATTAATCGATCCATCAACCGGGATGCCCATATCAAATGGCGCATTTGTTACCGTAGGCAACAGACAGCCACAGTTTACGTTAGGCGTAGGTAATAACTTCACCTATAAAAGTGTGGCATTATCCTTCCTTTTAGACTATCGCAAAGGCGGCGATGTTTTTAACGGTAATGAACTATTCCTTACCCGTTATGGCTTAAGTGAACGTACAGTAAACAGGAAAACGCCTATCGTTATACCTGGTGTATTAAAAGATGGCAATGAAAACTCGGCCACCCCAACAGTTAATACAATCCAGATCACTCCTTACACTCAAACCACGTATTATACCAACGCTATTGAGTCTGATTTTGTTGAACATAACATCTACACTCTGCGCTTAAGGGATATTACACTGAGCTACGCCTTACCAAATAGTCTGATTTCAAAACAAAAAGTATTTAAGGGATTAGGCGTTTATGTAACAGCTACTGATTTATTTTTGATCACAAACTACACCGGCGCCGATCCGGAGGTTAATGGCACCAACTCTTCAACCAGGGGTTCGGGTGCAGCCGGTTTTGATTACGGTGTTTTGGCAACGCCTCGGACGATTTCTTTTGGAATTAATGCGAAATTATAAGATAAACGACATGAAAAAACTCATATATCTATATAGCGCGCTGGTATTAGTAGGATTTGTCAGCAGCTGCAAGAAATTTGTTGATATCAACACCAATCCAAACGCTCCCACAGAGGTTTCTTCAGCCAGCTTATTGCCTCCTATACAAGCTGGTATGGCCCGCGGTATTTGGTTTGATAGCAGATATATTGGCCAATATGCCCAGATATGGGGCTCAAACGTTGCTAATAATGTTTGGGACCAGGAAGGATACCTCGCGGGCACAGACTCGAACGGCGAAATGTGGCGAACAATCTATTTCAGCTTAGGGCAGAACGTAACGCTGATGATGGAAGACGCGACTAAAAATAATAAACCCGAATTTTTAGGGGTGGCTTATGCACTGCGTGCCTGGGGATGGCAAAATGGCGCCGATATTTATAACTATATGGTTGTTAACGAAGCCTATGATCCCACTAAACTTACCTTTAATTACGATGCCCCTCAAACCGTATATGCCGAAGCGGTAAAAGACTGCTATCTGGCCATACGTTATTTCAAGCAGGCTATAGCCGCAGACGGGCTTAACGTTTCCCCGACGTTACAAAAGGGAGATTACATGTATGCGGGCGACCGTACGAAATGGATAAAATTTGTGTACGCAATACTGGCACAAAACGCGCTGCACTTTAGTAATAAAGCAACCTTCAGCGCAGACTCTGTTGCCAAATTCGTCGATAATTCTTTTGTGGATAACAGTGATAATGCCAGCGTAGCTTGTACCGCATCAAACTCTACCGACGCAAACTTTTGGGGTCCGTCCCGCGGTAACCTGGCCGGTTTTCGCCAGTCTGATTTTATTGTGCGCTTATTAGATGGACGTATACTTGCAGGCTCACCTACACAAAACCTAACGGCCGATCCACGCTTACCATTATTGTTGATGCCAAGTAAAGACGGTGCATATCGTGGCGTAGTTCCGCCGTTCGGCGATATCAACTCGTCCGATGCCAATACGTCTATCCCTCCATTTGCGGGTGCAAACACCATTAAGGGAACCGGTACTGCAAAATACCTTTTTAATGATAATTCAAGAGGGGTACTGATGACCTGGGCTCAGCTTCAGTTCATGAAATCTGAAGCGTTATTTAAAAAGGGAGACATTAACGGAGCCTACGGTGCTTATATCAAAGGCATTCAAGCGTCTCTTGATTTTGTAAGTAACCCGCCTGCAGGGTCAAATTTAACCGGCACACAAAACCTCATACCGGCAGCTCAGCAAACAGCTTATTTAGCCGGGCCTAGTGTACGTCAAACGGCAGCCTCCTTAAAACTAAGCGACATTTTACAACAAAAATTTATTGCACAGTTCTTATATAACCCAATTGAGGCTTGGTCTGACGAGCGGCGGTACAACTATGACGCTACCATTTTCCAGGGCTTTACCAAACCAGGTACTTTATTTGCAGACAACGCCGGCAAACAGGCGTATGTAGTACGCCCACGCTACAATTCAGAATATATCTGGAACGTACCTGCGCTGCAAAAAATTGGTGCAACTGCTCCCGATTATCATACTACCAAACCATATTTCATTTTACCATAAGCTAAATCAAAATGAAAAAAATAAGCTATATAATGATTTTTGCAGCGGCAACTTTATTCGCCGGGTGCCAGAAAAGTGTTATAACGCAATCCGGCGATGTGTCGTCAGGTGCGCTTATTAAAATATTGCATACTGCGCCGGGCACCCCCGCAATTGACGCTTACATAAATAATGTGAAAATAACGCCGGTATCATCTGTTTCTGTAACTGACAACACAGTATTAACTTCAATTACAACCGGCATTAACTATAATTATAATGGAGTGGCCGCCACTTATCTTGGATTATTCCCGGGCAGCAACTATGCTTCGATAACGCCGGGTAATACGGCAATAAAAGTACAGGCCTCAACACCTGTGCCTGCCTTAGTAAGTACGCAAACAACCGCTGCAGGTACAACTATTGGTTCGGTCACACAAACTACGGTTGCCGGTTCGGCATATTCTGTATTTACGCTAGGTTTACCGGGATCTGCCACATCTCCATTGGGTATCAAAGTTATTTCGGATGTATTTCCCGCTGCTGAAAGCGGCAAAGCTTACGTTCGTTTAGCCTATATGATCCCTAACGGCGCACCGGTAGATATGACCGCAACCGCGACGTTAACAGGCTCCACAACAGCTACAGTAACTACACCAATAACTAATATAGCCTATAGTAATGCAAGTGATTTTATTGGCTTGCCTGTAAACCCAACCGGGTTAACCAACTACACTTTCCAGCTATATTTAACAGGTACAACCACAAAATTAGGCGCAGTATCTGCAGCAATTTCGTTGGCGCCCGGCAGATATTATACAATAGTTGGCACGGGCTTGGCGGCTGATTACCCGGTACCGGGCACAAGTATAACTTTAAAAGCAAGTGCCAGACCTATATTGCCACTTACAGATCCGGCTACCAAATTTCCGGAAATCTATTTCGCGCCGGCACAATTAAAGTTTTACACCAACAAGTAATAATTAACTTATATCAATTACTTACCTATTTGCCGATACAGAAAGTGAAACTGCGTTATAAGTTAATAAGTTAGCATATATCAGTTACAAACTAGTAACAAAAGACAACTAGTATCCGAAGATATCAGATTGTTGGCAGCTTTATTTGGCTGCAAATAAGGCTAATTGCCTAAATATTATGAGCAATTATAAGGTGGTTAATTAATAAAAAGTGGGAATATATCAACAGGCTGAAAGAACTGGTCGAATTTCAAACCTATATTAAACCAGTTAGAATAAAATGATTTAGCATAAGGGAGAAATAATCTCTCCTGAGACTCTAAGATAATCCGCCTATATATTGGATTCGAAAGGATACCTGCTATTGTATCTTTATGAAAGTAATTTTGTAAAATAAAATTAACCCCCAAGGCTGCATCCATTGGTGGATATGCTAAACGCGGGGTTGGCATAATTAATGATCCCCCATACATCCCATCATTAGCTTCCATTTTATTGCCACCAAATGCCAGATGATATTCAGGATGCGAAAACTTTGTTAGCCCATCCTTTTTTCCCCTAATATGTTTATCTAAGTGCCATGACGAATGAAGGCTCATTTCTTCAGCTTGGTCCGTAAGGCCTAAACCAGATAATTCAAGATCAAAAGCCAAGGCTTTAAGGGGGTTTTTCACTGTATTATCTTCCTCATTATCAATTATTCCTATTAGATCAATTGAAAATCTTAGTTTCAATTGATCGCATACCGATGGTACGATGCCAGGTTGATTAGGAATATTAAATTCCAGATAATTAAATTTGTAATTATAATCTGTTGCCGTGGCATTTTTAGAGCAAAAATTTCCGGCATGTGTCAAAGGACCTGTGTCATTACATAATCCAGTATCATTTAAAATCGTAGCAAGGCTACATAAATTGTCACCAATAATCTTACCGTCTAACTCTTTGTTCTTTTTTGCCATAAAAGTCTTTCATGCTTTGTAAACGATTCTTTTCTATGGTGGCCACAGATTTCCAAGCATCATTGTCCTGTGGTCTTAATGCTTCGTCATTCGAGACATATTCTTTTTCCTGCCATGGGAAATTATTATCCTGACCAGCTATAAGAAAGCCATCAATGGTATCTATAGGAAATTTTTGAGCTTTACATATAGTCCAAAATTTATCGCTTTTGCTTTTTTCACTCATTGAAGCCGGCTTTAACCTTAACCCTTTTTTGAGTGTTTTTAAAAGCTCTATTCTTTCGGTGGCAGAAAGCGTACGAATAGTTGTTTCCTGTGATATCTTAGTATACCACCAATCTTCGATTTGCGGCCACCACCAACGCTCATAAAACTCAGAAAGAATGCCAGTATAGAAAAATGGTTTTAAAAATTCCTCTTTTAATAGCACCCAATCTTCGGAACTCTTATCAATTCCTAGCCTTGCAGCCAAAATATCTTCACTAACTAATACGGTCGTTTTTTGTATAAATTCTTTACCGATAAATCGAATAACAACGTGATTTGGATACTGAACAGCTTTTTGAAACTCATCGATAAATCTTGTATCAAGTAACTTGGTGTCATCAAGCTTCAAGAGCTGGGTAATATCTTTATGTCCCTCAATAAATAAATATGCCTCTGCATATGCACAAAGCATTTTTATAAAATCAGCAAAACTTATCCCTGTATTACCAATAGTGTTTTTGCTTATAACTCCATCGAATAAATCTAAGCTAGTTTTATCAAGGGATTCATCAAGCTTTTCGTCTGCCGAAATTAAAAAGATTGGTATATCTATTATTGTCTTTTCTTTAACAAGCGTACGCAGTTCCTGCGCAATTGTGGAACCACGGTATTGTGCTCGATTATTATCATCGTAGGGGAGATCATTAAGGCGTAAATCTACTATAAGACCTTGAGATGTCTTCAACAACTCAGTAAGCTCAGTAATTTTCTGTTCCCAAAGACCAGGCTTTATGAAAGTTACATCTATTTTACCTCCTTGTTTGATACCATTTATTGTCCCAATTTCGATTTGGTCTTGAGTATCGTCGATATAAACATATTTATACATATTAGTATTACTTGTTAGTCTTTAATGTTGGAACTTCAATTCTGAAACAAGTTGAAAAGCCCCCTTCTGGCTCAATTAATCTTATTGAACCACCATAACTTTGCAAAATATCTTGAATAATTTTCAAGCCAAGCCCTGTTCCTGTAGACTTCTCTTCAACCGTGGAGTCAAAACTTGTTGGTGATGATGTTGTAAAGAATGCTTCAAATATCTTATCTGCATTTTCATCGGGAACCCCGTCACCATTATCTGAGAATTCTAAATAAACTTTACCTTTTTCGTTTCCTCCAATAATTGAAATTTCACCGATTACTCCCGCGCGACGGATAGCTTTTTTCGAATTCGTATAAAGATTAAAAAGAATTGAACTCCATTCTGATGCATGCATTGGAATGGTATCCAATTCATATCCGTAAAATTTAGATTCAAAAAGTATGTTTTCTTTACTAATATCCGCAGAAATTATTTTAAGAAAATCTTGAACCATAATATCTACTCGTTGGGGTTTAAGTTCTCTTGTAACATTAGCAGATACCGTAGAACTGAAATAAGATGTATAAGCTAAAAATAGACGAATGGTACGCTTTAAGTTTTCTAATGCATTTAGTCCTTCTAAATTTAGGCTTTGATTTTCAATTACACTTAAATCGCCGTTCATAGATGGCGCAAACTGAACCACTTCGTGTGTAAACTCGCTTATAGTAAGTCCTAACCCTGCCAAAACACGCAACATCCCAAGTTCTTGAAGTAAGGCTGTAAAATCTTCCTTAAGCTCTTCTACCAGCTGATTGGCATTTTTTTCATAATTAGCTTTCTGTTCTGTCGTTGTTTGTGGCTCATTAATGAAAATATCCAGTGTCTTTTTAAAATCAACGATTTTCTCAATTGTAGATTTTTCGGATTCATCTGTCTTTTTCGCTTTGGGATTGATATTATTTTTTTTCTTTCTTATTTTATCTACTCCGTACCGGATTCTTAAGCGTCCTCCCTCCAATGCCTTAGAAATAAAATCTTTCATTTCGGAGTAGGCATCGTTTTCAATTAACCCTTCTCTACCTGCTGTTTCTTGAAAAATATCACCATTGGGATCTAAAACCTCAACGAAACCGAACAAGTTATGATTACCAAAAGGCACATTGACAACGCCTGATTCATCATAATAACGTCGGTCAATATTTAACCAATCGTTATTAGGCTCTCCGTAAGGCAACACGCGAAAGCCATTCCTATAAAGTCTGATGCCTCCCTGTTCTTGTGAAAGGCGTTGAATATTTGAAAGTTCAAGCCTTGTGATGTTGGTGTAATAGAGTTCTCTATTATAAATATAATAGTATGCTTTAAAATGGACATTTCTAAGAAATTTATACGTCTTATCAGGAGAGTTACTATCAATAGCAATAATTTCATGAGATATCCCCAAACTCTCACTGTTCACGCTACAAAATCCGTCGCCTACTTTATCAATGTAACCTTCAATAGTAGCTAAGGCTTTCTCATAAAGCATTTTAGCAGGGTCTGCGATAATGTAGTGTTGACCTTTTATGATTCTCTGAAAAGTAACAGCGAATGCATTGTCCTTTTGCTTGGCAACCGCTAATTGCTTGCTTCTATCAGAAAGATAATCAGGTTGCAATAACTCTAATACATAACGGTAAACTCGATTTATAGTGACATCTGACCAAGAATCACGTACTGATTCGATGAGGATAAGAGTACCTTCATCTTGCGTTTTGTTAATTTTTTCTAATGGATTTTTGATTAAGCCAATGTCTGTATCGAGGGTATACTTATTCCATTCAATAGTTAATTTGGATGCGAAATCGTCATCAAGAGTTTGAGTGATAATAGTTAATATCTCACCGATACGCTGTGTCGCAAAGCGACCAATTCCTTTTCTCCCTGCCTTATTTCGTTTATATTTAAGAGATTGAGGATTATGAACCTTATCCGTTGATGAAATTGTCATAAAGGCGGTTTCCAGTTGTTGGGGTGTCATACCCACGCCATTATCAATAACACTTAATGTTCCCCCGGGAGCGTCACAATCTATAAATGTTACTGTTACTTTAGTAGCATCTGCATCATAGGCGTTTTTGATAAGTTCAGAAACGGCAGTTTCACCCTTACCCACCAATTCTCGTCCGAGGCGGTCTATCAAACCCGCATCAACTTTAAATGCTAATGATGAAACAACGCTGTCAGTTTTTGCCATTCAATTTTATATAAAACAAGTAGCACACCCTTCTTCTTCTGCATCGTCTAAAAGATCAATAAGATAGGGTGAATTAATATCTTTTGATTTATTACTTTTCTTCAAGTATTCTAATTTTATCTGACGAATTCGCTCTGGCTTAATTAAGTCAGAAAGTTTTTCTCCGTCACTCCAGGTATGGCTATCATCTTTTTCATATTCCATTGCATCATTAAAAAGGTCAGGATGTTGTTCATATAACCATACCCATTCAATTTTTTGTTGATAGAAACAGAAAAAGCAGCCGGATCTACTTCTCGAATATTCTCCCTTCATCCCATCAATTTCAAATTTAATAGGCTTATAATATTGCGGTACACCTACGTTGCTATTTTCGAGAATGTCAAATATGTCTTTACGAATCAGCACTTCCTCATTATTCAACAAAGGATAATTTTCAATACTGGCCAGCGGGTAATTTGTATACTTTAAAAATTCACTGATCAAGAGATTAAACTCTAACACATCAATATTCAGCAATTTTTTAATCTTCAAATCTTGTGTATATGCTGGTGTAACTGGTTTAATTAATTCCTCACGGAATCTTTCAGAATAAAGTTTTGTTGGGTGTCCATCAAACTTTTCAATGAGAATATGAAGATTTACATTATTAAATGCCTTATCCATCACGTCTTCACTCCATATGTTTTGACGAAAAGGAAAAATTGATTGAATGTTGCTTTTTCCTGAAATATATCCGGTGCGATCTTCATCACCTCTAATACCTACATACGAGATCACCGGGTCATTTCCGATAAACTTTTCAAAAAGATCCAGTTTAAGATACTTTGTACACCATCGATTTGTTGCAGAAGGTAAAAAACCGCCCAAAGTACTAAGCTTATGATCGAAAGGAGTAAGAAAACTTTTATCAAAAGCCTGCAACTTATGGATTGGCTTGCCAAGATAAACTTGCAAGTTATCTATCAGATTATATGTTTCATTAAGCTCTTTACCCGTATCACAAGTGTAATATTCAATGTCAATCTCAGGATAATGCGTATGCATATAAATGGCAAGCGCTGCACTATCCTTACCCCCAGAAATTCCTAGTACATGCCTTACCTTACTCATTATTGTTTAAAATTTCGTTTAATAATTTTGTTAACGCAGCAATATTAACGGTTCTGTCTGATGTAAGGCTCTGCCGTATGTCATCTTCAGCATCTTGTACTTGTTTTGCTTTCTGCTTAGGTAAACGTATAGTTTTACTTTTCAAACCATCTTTAAATGAGCTAATTTCAAGCTTTATTATATCTTCACGATCTTCCGAAAAATTTTCTTTAGAGATATTGGTTAAGCTATCCAATTCCATTATTGCGAATGAAAGCTTATCATAAATAGCTAGTTCATCGTCATCTGTAAATTTTTCCAAAGTAACACCACTTACCATCTGAATTACGGAATTCAGCCAGGCCACTTTGTCATTCAATTCAGAATTAATACGCTGAACCATTTTTTGCTGCTGTTGAAGCAGTAGATGTTTTTTTATTTTTGCATACCTATTTTGCAGCGCCAGTTTATATTCCGGAAACTCTTTTAGTTCTCCCACGATTTCAGTTTGTATGTAATTCTCTATTCTATTCACCAATTCGCTGTAGGATGTACGAAGTTCTTTAATTGCTCCTTGTAGATGGCCGATATAGGATTGTAATCCTTCATGAGAATTTTGTAATGTTTGAACATTGTATCCTAGTGCCGCAGGAAAATCCTCGAAAAATGTTTGTTCAGGATCTCTTGATTTAACAATAGCTTCCCTTATTAATAAAGCTTCCCTGCTCAATCGCCTAGTATTCTTTGAATAATCTGGCAGGCTTTTGTAAAAAGTAAGAAAAGGCTTTATCGTTTCTACAAAGTCCTTATTACTAAAGTTTTCTTTGGCAGACTGCTGTAACATTAGGCGATAGCTATTGAATAAATCCAATTTTACGCCACCGATGTCAAATGCTTTTAATTCAAATTCATCCGGCTCCTTGATGATAATTTCCAGGATCTGTTCATTCAAAGACGGAACATACGCGCCCTTGTAAAAAAGAGAAAAATCGTCCCTTTTTATAAACAGGTATGTCACCACCCAGAAATCGATTAAACCTTGCTTCAATTTAAACGGTCTTAAAGAAAGCAAATCCATAAGCTCTGTTAAGCTCCTACGGGAAGCCTTAGCGCTTTCTAAGAACTCGTTTGATGCGTCCCAGATGAAATTAAATCCATTTCGATCATTTACTGTTACAACATGGTCAATATCATCCGAATAGAGCTGCAGGCCATTATTCTCCAACAAAGACAGATAAATTGTCTTTTCGGCAGGAAAACGTTCTTGTGGGAAATTTAACTGAGGTTTGTCCCAATGTTGGGTCAACGCTTTAAGATAATTTCTCTTGGCGGTATGAACGGATGGCGATATTTTATTCTTATTGACGAGTTCATTTTTGAAGACCGGTGCTTTGCTGTAAACAGTGTTTACAATGTTTGATAATTGCTGATTAAACGCTTTCTTTGTAGGGATATCGATTACTTTGCCTGCGAATATCCATACTATTTCAGTTCGCTTATTATAGAAGTTATTAAGAATCTTATGATTAAGCAGGTTTTGTTGATGTAGGATAATGTTATTTAGCTCTTTAACTGCAATTTTATCATCAATATTTTCCTCAATTACCTTTTTTGTCTTTTCGATCTCAAACAAAAGATCTTTGATTGATCTTGAATTTTTGTAAAATCCATATACAATAGCTTCTTTCTGATCCTGAGAGAATTTTATAATGTCTCTTTCCGTATAGTGTTCTGAAAAAACGAGATTTATATAACCGTCGATTTCGCCTTTTGGAATCAGGTTTTTAGGTTCTTCAGAAACCACGTATTCGAAAAGGCGTGGTGTACCCTTAACATAGGTAGCTTGCTTTGCTGTAATAGGCGGTAATTGGTAGTATTTATTGATTAATCCGGTGATGTCTACGACTTTTTCAACCTTGTTGCCGGCTTCAAATAATGCAAGTTGTATATCGAGGTCAGTCCCCTCAAAAAGGATAAATCTATCGCTATAGTTACGATAATGAATAATTTTTCTTTTTTCAAGATTCGCTATGAGAACAACGCTATTAGCAATGCCCAAGCAATGGATGCCATAATATGCTATTGCGTCTCTTCCTAGTTTTGCGCCATTGGCCGCGAAAATATTTAACAACCCTATGGTTTGTATAAGGCTTATATAGCTTCCTATATCTTCGTTAAAACTCCGCTCGGTTGTTTCAATGGAACTTTGAATGGATCTCCATGCTGATATATCCGGATTATGCGGCGAATTTATAAAGGAATAAAAATTATAAACTAGGTATTCATATACCTTGCCTAAATGATAGAATTCTGATTTTTCATTAGTTGAGTTAAAGTCAATTCCGGTTGGATCACTTGATTCCAAAAAGGAAAATAACGAGCGCTCGTTTTGTCCATAACGTTGAAGTGCAAGTGTCAAAATATGGGCAGAGAATATGTCTAGAGGAAATAACTTATCGGCTATCTCTTCGGCGTATTGGTGATTCGTTGAAAATGGCTTAGAGATTTTAAGCATTTCAACGGAAAGCATAATCTTTTTAAATGGGGCCGTTCCTATCTTTTTAGCTTCCAAATAAGAAGCAGCAAGAAACAAAAGTTGTTCTACTGGTTCGTTAAATGTAATCTCGTTGAACCTACCCTTTACTTTACTCCACTCGTGTTTTTGCGCTATATTCAGAGCATAAGCATAAGAATCAATATTCTGATGAACGGTGGTTAGCAGTAAGATATGGTTGTCAGGATTATTTACAAATTCAGCTAACTTTTGTATGAAGTAAAGTTCTTTTTCAGGATTATTATTAGCGGCATACTCTAAGAATTTGCCCATCTCGTCGATGGCAATTATAAGCACACAATTTTTTGCTTCAAGATCGTAGTAGGCATTATATATTTCAGAAAACACTTCTGTGTCTTCTGCACCTGATAAACCGAAATGTTTTTCAAATGCACTTTTGATAGATCCGTATTCGCCTACTATATTAATAAAACCAACCTTTTGCTGCGGCAGTAGGTTTATATTGAAATAATGGTGCTTTAAAGATAATGTTTGTTCAAGCGCCCATATAAAAGCCGATTTACCAGTACCGTATGAACCAATCAAATTAAAGGACCGAATACCTTTTTTAAAGTCATTGCTGATCTGATTGGCAATCTGCAATGAGTTCGCTGTAACAATGTAATTGAGTTCGCGATTTGCATCGCGTATAATATTTACGGAAGTAGTAAACTTAGTTGGCATAATAATCTTCTAAAACTTTAAAAGGTTCAGGTTTTTCTTTAAACTGCAATTCCCTAATCCCTGCATGGTCGCTGTAGGTTATACCAGGATATTTTTTAACTAAGCTTAGAATTTTTGAAGTAAGGCCAGTTTTTGAAATTGCAAACACTGGACCCGCCTGGTTCTCTTCCTGCTCGAGCGTGTTAAGACTCAATGATTTATCAAAATTATCATGTTGCAGTACAGTGTAGAGGATTACCTCTTCAGGAATATCTTCCTTTTCGGAATTTTGTATAGAATAGATTTCTTCACTACGCTTTCCTTGGTGTGTTACCAAATTCAGCTCAGTGAATATCCCCGAAAAGCTATCTTCCGGGTCTTTTATTGCAACATCGTTTCGCAGGTACATCTTCAAAAACACCCCAAAATCCTCAGCAAGGGTTTTTGCGTTAGCCTGAAATACAGCACCGCTTTCCTCTTTTCTCTTAATGAATGAAATAAAGTTTGACCTGGTAAATTCTACTTTTTCACGTCTCAATTCATTAAAGATTAGAAAATAGGTGGATGCCATCCCTTTTTTAACTAGATGGTAATGCAATATCCACAAGCTCGCTTCATCTTCCAAATAGGGATCCCATCCATTGTCAGCAAAAATTTTATGCGCCAATTCCGTAGGATTTTCATCTACATCTACTAGATCAAATGCTCTCATCCAGAATTTAATCGCAGATACCATATTCTTTCCTACACCTAAAACAACTACAGCGTCCTCATCATTAAATTTCTTTCCAAGGCATTTGTAATCATAGCCCTTTTTCAACCATTGCTGTCTACAAGCAAAAGTATCGTGGCCGCTGAAGCTCAGCTTAGTCTTATTTCTTTCCTTTAAATCCATGCTGGCGTTATAGAATTATTCTAAGTAAAGTAACTAAAAATAATAGCAAAAACAATTGTTATATTATCCACATATCAAGATTTATCCACTATTGTTCTGAATAAAAAGCAATTAATTTTTACTTAGGGCTACATTTATTTTAGACAGTCAATGGATGATCATATAAATTGTCTAAATGATAATATTAAATTATGTAAAACTGACCTCCAGGATGTTAAATTTCGCAGTAAAGCGATTATTATTAAACAAGTCCTCTAGTTCTCTAAACATAAATATATTTCCGAGGTCGTGCATTTCCCGTTCATCATTATTGAGCACGTAAGGCACAAAGATCACATGATAATACTCCTGTTCCTCCAATGCTTTAGCAAATTCAGACCCTGAAATGTAAAAATGCTTCACATTGTCAGACTTACCCTTGACTTCTATAAAGTGATTGTTGCCGACATCATCTATGTAGCCAATATCGTAGCCTTCATCATCAGTACCTTCCGGATTTACCTTTGCCCTTGCCGCGTTCTTAGAAACCCAGGTGACGTTGTGGAATTTTTCGCGGATGAGCTGTTCGTAGACCATCTTTTCTGCGACCAAGCCGATAAGTTCCTTATGATCATTATAAGCACCGCCATCTGTTCTTTTCCCGCTGCCTTTGCCTCCAGTTCCTGAACTCCCTGAACCAAAAAAATTCGCCTTTCCGGCATGATGGGTTGGTGTCTTTTCAATTTTTGTACCAACAGGATTAAAATAGGCAGCTAGCGGATCATCTGAAAGCCCGTCTACAGGACCGATAGGTTTTGCTATGCTATTCAAATAGTTTTTGTATTTGAATATTAACAATTCGTCCTGTGCAAAATAGACCAGGGAGCGATTTTTATTTAGGGCAAGGAAAAAGTCCAATTGATTTATCGCTATTTTTTCTATCCCCATTGCCTCCTTAATCTTCATCAAATTTTGGTGATATAGCATTGGAAAATCAGTTTCATCTTCCTCGTTTATGTCCAGGCTTTTGATATTAAGATAGGCAAATAATTTTTTAAGACCGGCCAACAATACCTGTTCAAAATCTACAAAAATATCTCCTTTGCGGCCATTATAAATTAGTTGATCTCGGTAAGTGTCCATGAGATCCTGAAATTCGGATTGTTTTTCAGGTTTCTTTGACAACAGGTAATGATAAAGTTTTTCCTGAAGCTGAGGTTTGAACTTGCTCTTTAGTCCTTTGAATAAGCGGTTAAAATATTCGGAAAAATCTAGTCCGGCGACTGCATGCTTGTTGAATTCAGACGGGTCAACATTCAGCAGTCTGAACATTGCCTGTAAGTGAGGAAGATTCTTAATTTCCTGAAGCCGATTAAAATCTATACGCGCGGCTAAAGTAAATACCTGTCTCTCTCCGGTTTTAAACAGCGCATCCAGATCATCATAGTAAACACCATCCTCCTCAAAATAGCCTTCAGGATTGGCAATTCCGACAGCCTGTAGTACGGCATACCAGAATGACTGTTCGTTTGTATAAACGTGATCTGATAATTTCTCCCTGATATCGTTAACTCTGTCTTGATCAATGTCATACGTCCTCAAAAACTTGTCTTTATCCTGCCTTGCAAGGAAATCAAGCAAAAAGTTATGCAGGTTAATAAAATCCCTTTCGAGGAGTTCTACCAAAAGGTCATGCAGAGCATTTGCGTAATAAGTCGGGCCTGTCACCGCATTTTTCGGTACGATATGTAGTTCTGGAATTTTTCCGTTTTCTACTTTATGCGGCAGGTACAGTATATCAACTAGGACGTTATTACGGTACAAATCAACGACCACCTCCTTTTTCTCAAGTACTAATGTCTGTTTGATCTTTTCGAGATCGCGGTCAAGATTTACCCGAAATAAAAACTCAGTGAGTGCAAGACACTCTGGTAAAACTGGAAAGAAGTCGAACAGTGTTGATTCTTTTAAAACTGGCTCATTCCTCAATTCTTGCTTTACCGCACTTTTGAAACTGATACCAATTACCCTTCCGATCTGACCGAACCTATTACGATCCCGGTTGGTGAAATGCGGCTGAACCATTTCCTTGACTCGCGCAGGCAACAGATCGTAAGATGTCTTATCGTCCAGATAAAATATTTTAGAAGCCGGTTTCCATTCCAAAATGCCCGTTTGTTCGTCCTGTCCGAGAAAATTTATTGAAGATAACTGGCGGATCGGTGTTTTGTCATTTGCGGGAAGCGACCATTCATAAAAATCAAAGAGTTTACTCAGCAGCTTATTATAGAAACTAACAAATTCCTTGCTGTCATCAGAAATGGTTGGATAAGATGTTTTTACAAATTGCAGGATATTCTTCCAATTGTCGATGCTTTCGCGATCGTAGTGCATCATGTCAAGCGCAACAATAAAGTCGGAATTGGATGTATAATGAATTTTTAAGGTTTTAAGGTGACGTCGCAATATCAGATTGCTGCCCTGATTATACTCTCCAGGATCCATCCCAACTACCTCGGAACAACTATAACTCTGAGCGTCATTTTCAAGGGATATCCATTTTTTTGTTCGGAGACCGTGACCTAGGCTGGTAATCTGTACCAGCAGATGCGCGGGGATATCGTGTTTATCGGATTGATGTGATTTATATACTGGTGCTTTGGCGTAGTCACCCTTGATCAATTGCTCGTACTTTTTCCAGTTAAAAATCACTGCGTTGGTAAACCATTCGTTGGGATTTTCGGGAATGTCCAGCATCCAATCACCGAAAACCTCGAAGTAGCTCGTGGTATATCGGTCGATGCTGTGTAAAATTTTGAATCGTTTGTCGGTTGCAGTTATACGAAGTTTGTGTTCGCTGTAATATGCAGCGGGAAGCGTCCAGGCTCCGAAACCTATCATTTTCGCCCGTTGCTCTGCAGATATTTCATCCGTGCCGAAAATTTCGGAGACATTCAGAAAGCTCCCGGTTCCGTATAAGTCTTCCAATTGTACTGAAGGGATGTAGACCGGGTGCGTAAGCGGCTTAACCCACTTACCCGTTTTGGTCAACATCATCACCCTCTCTTTAATATACGGGTATAGTCTATCACTGACCCTCAATTCCACGAGGGTTTTGAAGATATCGATGTTAGGTACCTGGGGATCTTCAAAAAGGTTAACCAAGCGCCTTACTAGCAATTCAGCGTTGTATTCAATAAATCCTGTTTGGGCTTTACCGAGGCGTTTGTCTGATATTACGATAGCGGGATGAATAAAATGGATCTTTTTTTGGATGGCTTTAGGGAGGACAACCTTTTGTTGTTGTGTCATTCCATAATACACTTCATCGGTATCAGTTAGCAGCTTCCAGTTGCTGGTTAGCAATACCTTTAAGCCGCGGACATTTAGATCATCGTTTTCTACCAGGTATTGATAAAGGTTCTTGAAAAAGCCAAGATTGTTTTTTCGCTTTTGTCGCGCGCATTCCTCCTCCAGGTATTGTCTTATGGTTTCGTAATATAAATATTCTACCCCGATTTCATCTCTCAGCCATTTGATAGTGTTTGGGTTTTTCAGGTAAACGAGATGTTTATTTTTCAGCATGTGGTTTTCAAATAGCCCCTTGTCCTCACCATCAGCAATGATTACCTGTGAAGGTTTAAACGTATTACCCGTATTCGCATCGTAAATAAAAACTTTATCCTGTAAATTTAATACCACACGATCATACAGTGCATTCATTATTTTAGGACCACTTCTCATAAATGCGAGGTAATCGACAAATGTTGAACGATGGAGGTCAAGGGCCAACTTCAGCCATTCTCCTGTAAGATAGTCTCCGATGCTTTCCAGCAAAAACGTGTTAAGCGGAGAATCGCGCAATCCTTTTCGTTCAGGATTGACGACAAAGTAGCTATGTATTATGAATGGAAATCCGGAAATTGTATCCAGCGGATAAAAAAGGTAAAGATTCGCACCAGGGTTTAGTTTGAGTTTGCCATGTGTATCAAGGTCAAACAGTAGCGATATGTCGGCATAAGGATTGGTTCTGTAGATGTCCTGTTCCTTTTCCGGCAAGGTTTCGATAATGTCAGTGGGGATCTTGACCTTATACTTGGGCTTAAACCTTTTAAATTGATACTGACCATCGGGGGTTTCAAGAGTTACACGTCCAGTGCTCAAAATCTCATCTATCTTGAAAAAAAATTGGTATTTTCCTGAAGTGTAATTCAATTCTTTGAGATTTCCCAGCAGTAATAATTGATGCACGCCAATCTCATCGAAGCTTTTCTGAATTTCAGCTTTAGTAGCTGGGCGGTTCAGCGGCATGATAATCCGCGTAACAATTCCATTCTGCAACTCCTCTTTCGATAGACACTCCGGGAGATAATGAGGAATAAAAAATAAGGGGATGTCCTTCAGCTTGGTGATTTTGCCATTAAGTCTCGGCAGAGAGCATCTACGATCAAAATATATACTTCCCGAGCCCGTAACGATCTGGGGGGTATCACTTACCTCCTGAACACTTTTAAATCCTATGCCCTTAAATCCTATGAATTCCATGCTGTCCTTTGAGCTGTCGCCAATGGTGGTTATACTATTGATGCCCCGCTTGGAAAACGGTGCACCCGTATTTGCCACGATAAGCGTCTTGGTATCGAGGGTTATATATACAGATCCCATAATGCCAGCTTCCTTATTGGCATCCCTGACATTTTGGATTAGCTCAAACAGTACGCGCCCTTCGTAGGCTTGCATCAGGATCTTTTCAGACTGATTAGCATTTTTAAGTGACCTTGCGGAATCGCTACAGGCCTCATCCCTAATACTTTCCACATAACGTTTAAGCTCCATCGGCGAAAGCTTTATTTTCATCAACTTTTTTGCAATGCTTTTCGTGTTTGCTTTGGGCTTATGTTTTGATATTTCAGGAAGTGTGGTGATGTCGTTCAATCTATTAGGAAATTATAATCAAAAATTTAATATCTTATTAAAAGTTGGACGGTTATCAAGTATTTTTTTTTAATGATACTTGTGGTAACAGTTTTTTGAAAAATGAGTCAGCTGTGTCGATCAAAAGTTTAGCGAGGTCGGGGCTGGTAACAAGCAGCCTGAAACTGTGTTTAGGATGTGCTTCATACATTGGTTTACCGCTTTCCTTGTCTATTGCATTTGGGTCGTTCTTGAATTCAATCATCATAGCATTTTTTTTTACAAACAGCCTTATATTTTTCCAGTCTTTTTCGGCTGGGCTAACCTTCGAGTGATGGTGAACAATCTGGTTCCTAACCATCCGAATTTTATCCAGCAACTCCCAATCCTTTTGCAGGCCGGTTTTGTCTACTCTAGCATATTTTACTAGGTACTTTAATTTTTTACCCCATTCGCTGCCACTTTTCATTTCCTTCCAGGTTTTTTCCGGAAGAAAGGTGTTATAATGCCTTTCACAAATACGAGCAAGGTGTGTGTCGATACCGCTATAAACCTGAGAAATATGGGATGCTCTGAATTCACTTGGGAAATCGCGACTGAATTGCCACCATTTTTCTGATAATTCATCCACCTTAAAATAATAATAATCATGATTCTTTTCCTCTTCTTCAGGATCTAAACGGTGATCTGTATCGAAGCTATCAATTTTTTGTTTGATGTATTCTTCTATATACTGGCTGAAACCACGGGCATCTCTAAAATAAAAATCTATGGTTGTCAAATATAACTTACTGAAGTTAAGTCCTGTCGTTTTATACTTCTCTTTCATTCATGAAGGTTTCTGCTTTGATTAGCTCGATTTGCGGATTGATCTTCAATATCAAATCACGAATAAGCCCATAGTCGGCGTTGCTCATAGACATCCCGGTTATGATTTGCTTTACAGTGACGTCGACGAAATGTACATGATTGACAAACACCCGTTCTTCCTCTTCATAAGCCCAAAAGTCAAGTTTGTGGGACAATATAGTCTGAGCAGAATCATGTTCAATCTGGTCACTATGGAGATAAGCGAGTCCGGTGTATTCTATAGGTCGGATATCATACCTAGTCCGATCTAGCTCCACTGCAATTGTAACGCCATGGTGCCCTTCAGCATAATGCGACCAAAGCAGCATATTATTTCTTTTCCTTGATAAAGCACATATCCTGAGATTGCCTTTATCATCCTTTATTTTTCTTCTTAATTGACTATTAAGGTCTCCCTTAGCATAATAATACTGTCCTTCCATCGGATCGTTGAGATCTTTGTAAGCAGCGGCATAAAGGCGGTTATTGATCAGGATGTCAACGAAATTCTTAAAGCTCTTAATTCCACGGTATTTATAAAGCAGATTTTTATTATTCATTGTGATAAAAGGTTTACCTAAGATAATATTAAATCATGGACATATAAAAATCTATGCACTAACTTTGAAGTATGATATATAGATGCACAAGGGAAAGGGCGAAAAAACTGGTAGAGACCACTGAAGGACTTATGAAAAAAGCTAGTATACCATTGCGTGACAGCTGGTTCGGTTTTGAGGGAAAGAACTACGACAATCTTGATATAAACAAACGCGACCTTGATGCGGCGAAAGTTTTTGAAGTGGAAATTATCAGGGATGGTAAGATGGAAATTCTGTGCGAGCTGGAAGAATATTCGATATTTTCAAGTGCCGTTTATAAGTGGGTAAAATTCCTCATCCCACTTAGGCTTTCGAGGACCACTAATCCGCTCATTCATGAGATTGTCCATGTTTTACAACATAACAATATTGCGCTGGATCAATCTTACATCCAACATATCAAACATCCTGACAACTACATAGCCTACATATCACAGCGTTCAGAAACGGAAGCTCACTTTGTACAATTAATGTATATAAGGCAATATGAATTTCCGATACACCTTGAGCATATAAGGAGGGAGTTTGAGCAATTAATGGATGAAGCCTTAGTAGCTCCAGCCAAACGTGTTGGACTTATCTTTTATGCCAATGAAAAGGGAATTATTTAATTTGTGGTTAATTATCATATAAAATTGTATTTGTACCAGTTTTAATTTTAATAAAAACTAACACAACAAAAGTGCGCTCGCACGTTTCAATAATCGCAATATTGTATTAGTTTTAATCACACTATAAAACTAACACAACAATGCTGATAAAATACAATCGAGTTAGCACCATCGGACAGACCGGAAACAGATTCATTAATGATATTGAAAAATATGACCTTACCCTACTTGACAAAGTTTCGGGTAAAATATCATTTAGGGAAAGACCTCAAGGTTCGAAGTTGATTCAACTTATTGAAGAAGGTAAAGTTACAGGAGTTACTGTTGAAGAGTTTTCGCGATTAGGCCGTAATACAGGTGATGTAATAAACACATTAGAATGGCTTGATGAAAGAGGCGTTAATGTAACAGTAAGAAACGTAGGATTGCAATCAAGGCCAAACGGCATTAAAAACCCTATTTGGAAAATGATATCCTCCGTTATGTCTTCATTGTACGAAATGGAACTGGAAAACATTCGAGAAAGGACAGCAGTAGGGCGTATGGTATATCTTCAACAAGGCGGTAAGTTAGGTCGACCTAAAGGAACTAATGAAAGTGAAAAAGAATTTCTGAATAAAGACAAGTCTAGACAAATATCGAAATATCTACATAAGGGTTTGACTATAAGAGAAACAGCAAAAGTAGTTGGTGTGTCCACTACGACAGTTACGAAGGTAAAACACACATTCCCATTTTGATGCACGTGAATTACCCTCGCTCAGCTTTGATTTTAGTTTTAAAATCTTCAACTATACCGACAAATTTAAAGATATCGTTACGTAAATTATCTTCTTTAAATGAAGAGATTATATAGTACTCGGGTTTGTATTTATGGTTAATTTTTTTTTTAGCTAATTTATCTTTGCAATGAGCGGAAAACGCATCTCGTGTGATTCCCTCGCCACCACCAAAACTACCACTGTGCAAAAGGTATAAATTTCCCGCTGTATCTTTAGCGAACTGGCCGCTAGGTGCTAGATTATGCTTAACGATCGAAAAATTTAGTTCAAACGTGCCCAATACCAACGTATCTTTAGGAGGGCAGCCGATGCCAAATGGGTTTAAAGATTTATTTTCGTCGTGAAGTTCTTTATTACCCCACCAAAAGCCGATATCTGCACAAGATATGTTCATTGGTATCTTTTTACCATTTTTACTTTTATAAAGCACTTCATAAGGGGTATTACTATATTTTGAAAGCTTCGCTTTTAAAATATCCAGGAACTTTTCTTTTTCTTGGATGTCTTCTACTATGTACAGCATAACTAATAAACAATAATGGGTAACAAACTTTTGGAATAGACAGGTATTGATATATCAATTCATGATCGTAACCTGTAAAAATATGCGCTTGAAATTATAAATATTTACCAAACGATAATATTGATTCTCTAACATGTCTATTCAAACCCTTCGCTGAAAAATTCCTTTAACGATATATCGAAAGCTTTAATAACTTTTAAAAGACTAGTATATCTCAAGTCTTCACCTCGTTCGTACCTGCCAAATTGGGCACGTGGTATTTCATGCTTGTACGCAAAATACTCGTAATTGCTAAACCCCGCTTTTATTCGTAACTGCTTAATCCTATTACCAAGCTTTTTTAGCTCTTCCTGATTATTAGATGGTATATCAACTTTATCGTCATTTGCCATTTAGTAAAATAAAGGAATACCCATTTCTTATATTACCATTAATTAGATACTACTAATTAGTTGTTTTTAATATATTTGTTAAAAAAACTTTTATGAAAATTGGATTTATCATATCGTTGATATCCGCAGTCATCTGTGGAGCAATCACCTTGTTGATTTTATTAGGAGGTATAAATGACACTGAATTGTCGGCTGATAAATCAACAATAAACACTTTGATACTGGGAGGTGTACTATTGATAATTTATACGGTGATGACCGTTTTATATCATAGACGAAATCCTAAAATTCTTTTTTGGAATATTGGGTACCTGATCGTTGTAGGTCTTTTTTACATCCTCCTGCCAAAAAGCTTTGGATTTGATCTTGGTTGGCATATCGCTATAGCCTCAATACTAATATTACTCACTTTAATAAACTACAAAAAATTAAACACAAACTATGAAAGCAGTGAAACTAACTAGCGTATTTAAATTTTTGACTGCGCTTATAATTTTTGGTGTCATGGGTTGCCATCAAGACCCTTCAAACAATTGGTCTGAGGATGATAAAGCCACTGTAGCAGGAAGTATAAAATATGTTATACAAAATTCTGGCATTCAAACCTTAGTAAATGATCAAAATGTCATTGCAGAAAAGGTGTTAAATAAATGCCTTGCAAAATATCCTAACATAGAGGATTTTAAGAAGAACACCAGCTATAGCGGTGACGCCTTTAAAGAGATTATGCGCGATGATTACAATTTAAAATAATCCGACACATGTTAGTAATACTGTACAAGCCCGATTAAGTTGAATCCTTATAGAATATCAGTCAAAGCCAATTAATGCATTATACGGCAAGAAATCACGCCTAAACAAGGCATTTGAATAACACTTGCTTTGTTCACGTATTTGATGGTGACAAATGGCACAATTCATTAACATAAATGCTGTGAATTTTGGCGTCTAAGTCTGATTGTAGGATTGGGCTTAAAGGCGCCACGTTTGTGAACGAATCCAAATATTTTTTGATAAGGAATTTTACGCTCTTTTTAATTTTTTGTTTGTTCATATTGGCCTGTAATATTTCAATACCGCCAAGCGATTTAACACCTTCTTCAATAAGTGATTGTTTAAAGCAATGTAGAGAATAGTAATTAAATTGAGAAGGCTGTACTATAGTAAGCTTAGGCACATCTTTATATCCTTGATACCATTTATTTACCAAGGTTTTATAAACTTCGGGATTATAAAAGTTCTTAAAGGTAGTATCCCTAAGCCCTAAATTAGTTGCTAAATCACTTTCATATCTCAACTCAAACTTTAAAACATGTTCGTTTTTGTATTTTTTGTAGCAAACGACATCTTTACTACGGGCTTCGGCAACTTTATCATAAAACACTAACGTCCGTTGGCTATTTTCAAACTGTTTAGAGGTATTCCTGATAATTGGCTTGTAATTACTGGGCGTTGTAAGTAAGTCTAGGTAAAGATGTGTTGGATTATCCATAAACATGCATGCAGCAAGATCAACTCTTGTAACTATTGCTTTATCAAAAGGTATTTCGAATAATGATTCGAATTGTAATAGTACATCTTGTACCTGACTGAATTTTAAGTTTTGTAAGTTATTCCCATGGTAAAGTTTAGTTAAGCTACCATTAGCCTTTAAGTACTTACGAGAAAGTGAAAACGAGTAATTTTTATAATTCACCCTTATAGTAAATCCGTTAGTGTATTCAGTTTTACACTTAAACTGCATCTTGTCTTCAAATATTCGTTTTATATGATTGTAATCGAAGTGGTTGCAATCTAATTTAAAATTGAAAGTATCATACATCTTAATTTCTTCTTACGGTTATTATTTAAGTAACTTTTTTCTATTATTATAGTAATGTATTAAAAACGGGCTGTGATTAAATCTTCACACAGCCCGTTTTTGCAGTTAGTTCAATTATCTGAATTGATTAAAGCCGATAAGTCCTAACCAACTCCCCCACACTCTTCCACTTAGCATCGATCGCTGCATCCCAATTTTCAATCGCTCCAAAAGGAGGGTAATTAAAAACGTTTATGTTGTTAAATCTGGATCGTGCAATTTCAAGTTCAACATATTCGGCGATAATTATACCGTTTTCGTCGATTGGTCCAAATAAAGTTGCCTTAATTGGCTTTCCTGTCTCTACGTCTTCGCCAAAAAACACACCTTCAACCTGATGATAAAATAGCATCTCAGTGGATGTAAACGTTTCATCCTTAACAACTGGGTTAATTCGAGCAAATGGCCCGTTAAAATTAAACTCAAGGTCATCCCAAGAGTTGGCACGTAGTATTTCAGGCGCAATACGTTTTTTTTTGGATAGGAAATACCTGTCCAATGTAATATGATAAACGTTACTGTGGTCGTTGTGAGCGATAGCTTCAAATACGTATCGTGTTTCTAATAGGCTTTTCATATATTACTTGTTAAATTGTTTTCACTATTGTTAATTAGGTTATAACCTTGTGCTTTTAAAGCACTGTCTACAGCGCTCCGGTCAAACCCAACGGTGCGTCCCTGTTTTTTAAATGGCAGTTTCCCTTTAGCTCTCCATCTCCTGCAAGTGCGTTCGCTAATTTTAAGGTAATTACATATTTGGGAAATAGTCATAAGTGGGGTGGCTTGGGTGGCTGCCCCAACATCTACTGCGCCAAAACTTCTAACTGCCGAGATTTTTTTAAAACCGCGTTTTACATCCTTCCACCTGTGAGCGTGAAACTTATAACGTTCTTGAGTGAAATCTTGCTGCGTGTTTTTAAAACCGTAACCTCTATTTGAGGCTACGGTTGGTTTAAAGGTTACTGTAATAGTCATTAATTTAATTAGTTAATGTAGTTAATTCTGTTTCAGACATAATTCGGTGAGCATTCACCCATTGATCGACATCACTTTTCTTAAATAGAAGATGTCCCCCAGTGGGTTTGTAATGAGGTATTGCACGTCGGTGCGATAGTTTGTAGCCGAGACTACGCGAGATCCCTAAATATGAGCATAGCTCAGCCAGGGACAGATACTGATCGTTATCTGCCATTGTTGTAATTTGTTAAAAATGTTGACTGAGTTGTGTTGTGTTAGTTTGAGTTTGAATAGCCGAGCAACTACTACGACTGTTCTGATTTACGGCTATCGCCTATCTGACTTTCTACCCTACTGGATGTTAGGGGCTTTTGTTTAGTATGCTAATTCCAAGGTTCATCCAGATACCTCTTCACCAGCTTACTCCACCATCAGACCACAGTTTTAAAGAACAAATAACCACCTGTTTTTGTGATTATCACAAGATAAATCAATGCAAAAAGAGTAAAAAATTTATTTTCACTTTTTTGATGTTGACCAGACTATAGGTCGAAATCCAACACCTTTACAGCATCATTCTTCCGCTGATCAATTACTCTGGAATACACAGCGGTTGTCTTCAGATTTCGGTGACCAAGTAGTTTCGATACTGTATATATATCAATGTTTTTTGTTAGCAAAAGTGTGGCATATGTATGTCTTGAGCAATGATAGGAAATTTGCTTTTTGATACCTGCCGACATTACCCATTGAGAAAGTTTAAGATTAGTCCAGGCACTATAACGCAGGCCCTTAAATATTTTTTGGTCGTCAGCCATTCTCTGACCGAGTTGTGCAATAGCGTTTTTATTCAAGTCCACTGTTTCGGTATGTCTTGTTTTCCTCTGCCTATAGCGAATAAAGGTTCGGTCACTGGTATATTGCACGTCTGCCCATTTAAGGTTTATCATATCTGACCATCTTAACCCGCTGAATACGCTAAACAAGAATGCGTTTTTGAGCAATGGAACAGAACACGGTGTTTTCAATAATTGTATTACCTCTTCTTCTGTAAGAAACTCGCGTTTTGTATCCTCAGGCATAATACCTTTTACTCGGGAGGCAATCTTGACATCGACCATTTTTTCATCAAAGGCAGCATTCATAGCGGCCTTTACTTTATTAAAATAAGACGAGGCGGCATTTTGTGATAATGGACGATTGGCCTTAGTACGATATTTTTCACTAATAAATTTTCGAATCGCCATCAAATCGGCTTCCGATATATCAATCAGTTTTTTTGGACGATTGCCAAAATATTGCTTTAATACCTTATAGGTACTATCCCAATTGGCGTAGTTACCATCAGAGCTACGACGCTCTTTAGTTAACTTTGCAAAATAGTCGAGAAACGATATATCGGTTTGTTTAGTGCCGAATTTGCTGTAATTAGAATTGGTAAGTTCGGTTTCAGTATTAAGCCGAATTTTGTCTGCTAACCGCTTTACTTCAGCATTACGAATTTTCTCAGCTTCTGTTTTGGGTTTCTTTACGGTATAAAGTTTCAAAAATTTAAGCTCCCGTTGCCCATCATGGTATATGTCCAGATATAAGCTACATCTTCCAGTATTGGTGTCCTTTGTTCTTAATTTAACGCTCATGTTTGTATTTCTGTTTACGATAAAATTATCATTACAGGATCGAACGAAAAAATTTATTTTCAAAAACAGAATATACAAATAACTGATTTATAGTGTTTTATGAAACAGATTGAATTAAAATGATTAGAAAAGAAAAGACGTGAAAAAGATATCGAGCCTTTATTTTTGTTACTAGTTTGTTACTAGCCGAAACGAGTAACAAACTAGTAACAAATTTTTGGCAGGTAAATGAAATGCTTTGATTAGGAATGAAAGTTAACTAATTGACCTTCAATAAAAAATACCAAGGAATGACAAGGCATGAAACGCGTTTTATTTGCCGATACAGAACTTACTAAATATATTATCCAGCAAATCGTCAGTAGTAACAGCGCCGGTAATTTCGCCTAGGTAATGCAGGGCCTGCTTGATATCCATCGATAGGAAATCTGAGGTTACAGCGTCTATTCCTCGTAACACATTGGTCAGCGCTTCTTCGGTTCTTTGCAGGGCCTCAAGATGGCGTATATTGGTTACCAAAGTCTCGTTACCATCCAATTGTTCTTTGATGGCCGAGTGGTATATTTTTGAACGCAGGTCATTAATCGCAGTTTTTTCTTTAGCAGATATGGCGATGATATTTGACTGATTGAGCTCTTCAATCTTTTCCAGCGATAACAGATCAGCCTTGTTGGCAACTGTCAAAATGGTAACGCCTTGCTGCTGCAATTTAGCTAGGTCATTATTTAATTCTTCGGCTGTCAGTGCTGCTGCATCATAAACATAGATCACCAGAGCCGATTGTGCAATCTTTTCCATGGTACGCTCCACCCCTATTTTTTCGATTGCGTCAGTAGCTTCACGGATACCTGCGGTGTCTATCAACCGGAAGTTGATGCCGTTGATATTCAGGATTTCTTCTATCGTATCGCGGGTTGTACCAGGGATATGGCTCACAATGGCGCGTTCTTCATTAAGCAGCGCGTTTAATAACGTCGATTTACCGGCATTTGGTCGACCGGCTATTACGGTATTTACGCCTTGCTTAATGGCGTTACCTAATTCGAACGACTGCACTAGGGCACTAATTACCCTGGTAATATCATGTATCAGTTTTTTCAGCTGATCGCGATTGGCAAATTCCACATCTTCTTCGGCAAAATCCAGCTCCAATTCTATCAATGAAGCAAATTGAACCAGTTGATCGCGTAAGCCTTGCAATTGATTACTGAAACCACCACGCAATTGCTGTAAAGCCACCTGCTGCGATGCTTTTGAATTTGAGGCGATCAGATCGGCCACGGCCTCTGCCTGCGACAGGTCCATCTGCCCATTCAGAAAAGCGCGCAGTGTAAACTCGCCGGCTTTTGCCAGGCGCGCTCCTTTTTTGATGAGCAGTTTAATAATCGACTCGATGATATAGGCCGAGCCATGACAAGATATCTCCACCACGTTTTCGCGGGTATATGATTTGGGGCCGACAAACAACGAAACCAACACTTCATCCAGAATCATATCGTCGTCCACAATGTTTCCAAAATGAATGGTGTGCGATGGCTGCTTAGTCAGGTCTTTGCCTTTAAACACGCTATTGGCAATAATAATAGCATCGGGTCCCGACAGGCGGATCACCCCGATAGCGCCGGTGCCCGACGGTGTGGCTAAAGCAACAATGGTTTCTTCGGTATTTGTCATGGGCAGTAAAGGTCGCAAATTAGTGGCAGCAGTACCAAACTAAAAAAGTAAATTGCGCGTCAATTATGGTAACCGCATTCGAAGCTTCTTTAGATACTATTTCTGTACATCACGTTGGCAACCAGGTTCATGGTGAAATGTATGCCTTGTCCGACCACCCACTCGAACTCAAAGACGAGGTAATTTCAGGTCTGTTAAAGCAATATTTCCTTTCTCCGTTTACGAAAGCAGTCGAGGTTTATCACTTGATGCACAGCAGCGACGACTTGGCCTTGAATGAGGTACACAACTTTGTATCGCAGATATTTGAGGATAAAGAAAAATTCCATGAGATGTCTGAGCAGTTAGCCAAGCATCTGTACAACTCATCCAACCACCCTAACATCAAACCGGGCGAACTGTATGTGGCTTATTTTAATGATGTACAGATCGAGGGTAATCTGCTGGATGCCATCGGTATATTTAAATCAGAAAACAAGGAGACTTATCTGAAGGTTTACCCGGATGCCGGCGGCTTTGCGGTCGATTATGAAGAGAACGCCATCAACATTAACAAACTCGATAAGGGGGTACTAATCTTCAACATCGAAAAAGAAAATGGCTATAAAGTGGTAGTGATTGACACGGCTAATCGCGGGCAGGATGCAGCCGTGTACTGGAAAGACGATTTCCTGCAATTGAAGATCCGTAACGACAGCTATAACCAAACCAGCAATGTTTTAGGTATCTACAAGAACTTTGTAACCGAAAAGATTGACGAAGAGTTTGACATGACCAAAGCCGACAAGATTGATCTGCTCAATCGCTCCATGAAGTATTTTAAGGAGAAAGAGACCTTTGATATGGATGAGTTTGCCGATGAGGTGATCAGTAACCCACAAGCCATTCAATCATTCAAAACCTTTAAGAGCCAGTATGAAGATGAGTTTGAAACCCGCATTGGCGATACCTTCGAGATATCAGATAATGCGGTTAAAAAGCAATCGCGTATTTACAAGAGCGTGTTGAAACTGGACAAGAACTTCCATATTTATATTCATGGCGATAACAAACTCATTGAGAAAGGTTTTGACGACGACAGGGCCATGAATTATTATAAGGTTTATTTTAAAGAGGAGCAATAACCATGAGGCGTCATGCCGAATTTATTTCGGCGGCCCATCATAACAGCACCATGTTTACTTGGCAAGTGGGATACCCAAAACAAGTTCGGCATGACGGGCTGGTGTTTATATCATCATCTCCGGCACATCACCCTCAATAATCAATTTTCCTGCGGTGGCTTGCCTTATTTCTTCGACAGATACTCCCGGCGCGCGTTCTATAAGTTTAAATCCGCCTTGTGGTAAAACATCCAGCACTGCCAATTCAGTTACAATTTTTTTTACGCAATGAACGCCGGTTAGCGGCAAATCACATTGAGGTAATAGTTTTGATTCGCCGGCTTTGTTTACGTGCTGCATAGCTACGATGATGTTTTCGGCAGATGCCACCAGATCCATCGCTCCGCCCATGCCCTTTACCATTTTGCCGGGGATCTTCCAGTTGGCGATGTCGCCGTTTTCAGATACCTCCATTGCGCCCAAAATGGTGAGGTTAACCTTCCGCGCGCGTATCATCCCAAAACTCATGGCCGAATCAAATATAGCCGAGCCCGGCAGCATAGTTATAGTCTGCTTACCGGCATTGATTACATCGGCATCCTCCTCCCCTTCAAACGGAAAAGGCCCCATCCCCAACAAACCATTTTCTGATTGCAGCACCACATCCATATTCTTCGGGATATAATTGGCCACTAACGTTGGGATACCAATGCCCAGGTTCACATAATAGCCGTCTTTTATTTCTTTAGCAATACGCTTTGCTATTCCTATTTTGTCAAGCATAACATTGAGATTTGAGAATTTGAAGATTGTTAATTTGAAAATTCCCCCGTGATCAGTTAGTTGGATTTAGAACTTGAAATTATTTTCGAAAGTACTCTGCTGATTACTTTAATTTTTTCTAACAACGTTTCGTCAAACGCATAGCTCTCTGAAAATTTACGTAATAACAGAAAATATTCCGTTTCGTCGGTTTCTTTGGCTGCGATTTTTAGCTTATGAATAAAATCGCTTTTACTTTCTGCATTTTGCGCCTCGCGCACGTTTGCTCCAATTGAAGTACCAGATTTTAAAACTTGATTTGCAATTACATATTTCCTTGCACTTTCAAGCTCCTCAGCAAATTTATAATATCTAATGCAAATTGAAACGTCAATGTAACAATCAAATTTTCTTTATCGTCTCTCATAAATAAGTTTAAGTTCTAAACATCTATACACCATATATTTATCATTTTCAAACAATCAATTTTCATCATCAAACATTTTCAAATTCTCAAATCAACTAATCTTCAAATTTTCGTACAGTCCTCTGTTCTATCCTCTTTTCATAATTCTTACCCTGAAATATCCGATGCACGTAAATTCCCGGAGTATGAATATGATCAGGGTCCAGTTCGCCGGGTTCAACCAGCTCTTCAACCTCGGCAATGGTGATCTTGCCGGCCATAGCCATCACGGGATTAAAGTTTCTAGCCGTCGCGCGATAGATCAGGTTACCCATGGTATCCCCTTTCCAAGCCTTAACAATGGCGAAGTCTGCATCAAAAGCCAGCTCCATCAGGTAATCTTTACCATTGAAGTTTCTTATTTCTTTGCCTATCGCCACTTCAGTACCAATACCTGCGGGAGTGAATATTGCAGGCATACCATAACCGGCTGCCATACAGCGTGTCGCCAGGGTTCCTTGCGGTACCAATTCAACTTCCAGTTCACCGTTAAGCAGTTGACGCTCAAACTCGGCATTCTCGCCTACATACGAGGCGATCATCTTTTTCACCTGCCGTTGTTTAAGCATGAGGCCAATACCGAAATCGTCGACCCCGGCATTGTTGGATATACAGGTAAGGTTCTTAACTCTTTTTTTTACAAGGGCCGCGATGCAGTTTTCCGGCAATCCGCACAGGCCAAAACCACCCAGTAAAAGTGCCGTGCCGTCATTCACGTCGTGTATGGCGTCGTCGGCATTATCAAAGACTTTGTTCATCGGTTTATGATTGATTCAATAAATCTACTAAATCATAATACACAAAAACAATTGGTAAATCAGTGTATTACTATTATATAACCATTAAATACAGATTATGTTACTTAAAGATAATGATTTTGAAAAGGATAAAGGCACCAATCAGGGCCAGCCAAACGCCTACCGGGTGGACGATGACACCAACAAAGAAGAAAAAGATCTGAAACGCAGCGGCGAGATGCGACCGGTGTCTGAGGGCCAGCCAATGGGCGGACAAGACTTTGGCTCAAACAATGTAATTTCTGCCGGCGATGATAAGAACAACCCGTCGCAAAACGCTGGCTATGACAACGCTTATTTCAAGCGCACCGAGCCTATGGAAGAGCATACCGAAAGCAACAACTTTAAACCCGGCGATAAGCAGGTTTATAACGAAGGCACCGTAGATAATGACGGTGAAAGCAATGACAAGCCAAATATTGCGGGGCCTGGCGAATTACCCGATCAGCAGAAAGTTGGGGAGTAGTTTATAACTATTTGTCATCTCGACCAACGGGAGAAATCTTATACGCCATGCGTCATCGCTCGTATAAGATTTCTCCTCGTACCTCGTCGAAATGACATTTTTAGCAGGATGTTAACTACCTCAAATAAACATACGTAATCCCATCACCGCCG
>Ga0157371_10000527_pt1 | contig 45686 bp, 37 predicted proteins | sample C45metaG_FD_113462 | JGI IMG/M metagenome (GOLD analysis project Ga0157371, IMG submission 113462) | Corn rhizosphere microbial communities from Kellogg Biological Station, Michigan, USA - C4-5 metaG | ecosystem: Host-associated > Plants > Roots > Rhizosphere > Soil | place: USA: Michigan... | reverse complement strand
GGCGTGCTCATCTTCCATACGGTCAACTTGATCATATTTTTTGAGGTATTGGCGTATCATTTTTCGCAGGATGCCATCCCCCTTTCCGTGGAGGATTTTCAGGCTGCCGTATCCCATCATTACGGCGCGGTCAAACAATCTTTCAATAGCGGCCAGCGCATCCTCGGTACGCATGCCACGTACATCAATCTCCGGACTAAAGCTGGCGATATCTCCAGTATTTGCCGAAAAATTACGACGAACCTCCTTAGGTACAGACGATTTGGAAACCTTTTGCACGCGCTTGCGCTTGGCTACTGTACGCAGATCGCCAATGGCAATGATCACGCTATCTTTTACAATTTCTATTACCTGGCCGGTGGTTTCTGAGTCGGCTAGTTTTACCCAATCGCCCACTTTTAGTTCTTCGTCGACGGCTTGCTTTTTAGGCGCCTCAGGTTTGGCGGTATTTTTTTGCAGCTCCTTATTCAGGTTCTCGCGCAAGTCGCGGGTCTTTTCTTTATCAGCATTACTACTTTTTATTTCGGCGATGGTATTTTCAACCAGCTTATTAGCGTTGAGGATGATGTTCTTGGCTTCCTCCTTCGCCTCGCGAATCAGCACCTTTTTATTTTCTTCGAGATAGCTTTTCAGCTTTTCATTTTCTGCCAATAAAGTATCTACACGGCGTTGTTGTTTATCCAGTTTAAACCGTGTATCCAGAATCTCTTTCTTCTCACGCTCCAGGCCAACCAGCAGTGTATCGACATTCTTTTGTCCGGCACTGATCTTGTTTTTTGCAAGATCAAGCACCTGTTTTGGCAGGCCTATCTTTTGCGCAATTTCAAATGCATAAGAGCTGCCGGGCTTACCTACCTCCAATATGTACAAGGGCTGCATTTCGACATTATTAAACAGCATCGAAGCGTTTTCTATTCCTTCTGTATTACCGGCAAATATTTTAAGATTTGAGTAGTGCGTAGTCACCATTCCTTTAACCTTTCTGTGGTTAAGCGATTCTAACACAGCCTCGGCAATCGGTCCGCCAAATTGCGGGTCGGTACCGGTACCAAACTCATCAATCAGTATTAGCGACTTACCGTTAGCATTCTCCACAAACTTTTTCATTTTGGACAGGTGCGCACTGTAAGTACTCAAATCGCTCTCTATCGACTGGTCATCGCCTATATCGACAAAAAACTGCTTGAACACCCCTACCACACTATCTTCATTTGCGGGGATTAATAAACCGGCCTGCACCATCAGCTGCAGCAAGCCCACCGTCTTCATACAAACCGATTTACCGCCGGCATTAGGGCCTGATACTACAACAATGCGGGTGTGCTCGTCTACCTGCACATTTAGCGGCACCACAGTTTTGTGTTCTTTCTTAAAGTTCAAAAATAACAGCGGGTGCCGCGCATTCATCAGCTTTAATTTAGCTTCGTTTACTACCTTCGGCAGTTCGGCTTCGATATCGATGGCAAACAACGCCTTAGCACGTACAAAGTCGAGCTTGGTAAGTAAGCCGTGGTACGAAAGTAAAAGCGGCACATAGGGCCTTAAATCATCTGTAAGTGCGGTTAATATTTTAACGATCTCACGGCGGCGGTCAAACTCCAAATCTCGAACTCTATTATTCAGTGAGAACACCTCCTCTGGCTCGATATAAACCGTTTGCCCCGAGGCCGATTCATCATGAACAAAGCCTTTCAGTTTACGCTTATTTTCGGCCAATAATGGAATACACAAACGGCCATCACGAACAGTTAGCGAGCCGTCGGCTGTCCACCCATTGGCGGTAGCATTTTTAAATACCTGGTCTATTTTGCGGCGGGCCTCCTGCTCGGCTTTGGTTATGCCCGTAGTTATTTCGGCCAATTCGCGCGAGGCATTGGGTTTTATTTTGCCTTTGGCATCAATTACCTGTTCTATTCTACGGATGATTGCTTTCTCAATCGGCAAATGCTCAAACAGTGCTTCCAGGTTGGGATACTGACCTTCGCGCTCATTGAAATAGCCTATCACCGCAAAAACGGTGGTAAGCGATGCGTAGATCTGAAAAAACTCCTCTTCGGTTAAAAAGGCGCCCTCCAGCCTGGCTTTATTGGCCAGTATCTTTATATCATAAAAATGAGTAATGGGCAGCGCTGCATCATTTTGCAGAATATTTTTAAACTCATGAGCCTGGCTTAAAAACTTACTGATCTGCTCAAAGTTGCTCATTACCTGTATGCGGTCAACCATTTGTTGTCCCATCACACTCAGGCAATGCGTCTTTATTAATTCCTTTACTTCGGTAAATCCTAACTTATCAATGCTATTTTCAGGGTAGATCATCACTTATTGGCCCTTTGGTAAATTTTGGCGCCTCTGGATAAAGGTCTACTCATTTCCATGCGTCGTTGCTGGTCAATCGATTTTAATACCTTTGCCGGCGGCTTATTGCCTTTTTTTGCTGCAGAATCACGTCTGGCCTTCTCCAATTTCATCTGCTCGGCCTCCATGTGCTTACGTTTTATCTCGTTTTCTTTAGCAACAACCTTGTTCATTGAGTCTGACTTGGCCTGTAATACCTTAATCACATCGTCATACATCTTCAAAAAATAATCTGGCTGCCGGGTATAGTAAAGCACGCTCTTTCTAAATTGAGCCGAATCTGTATGATGTTGCTTAAAAACATACATGTACATGCCTGTACTTCTGTATAAACTATCCATATTAGACTGATTGGAAAGGGCGCCGTCAACCAGATGAATATCAACCAGCAGGCTTATCATAGACTGCCGATCAAGGATACCTTTTGTTTTGATATCGTCATTACAGGCAAACAAAAAAAGCAAAGCTGAAAAAAACAAGATAATATGTTTACGCATTCTTTAATTTAGCGGTTTGATTGACAAAATTACGGATTAATGAGCATTGCAGATAACATCAAACGTTTAAAAACGCAGACTGTACCCAAAAAAGTATCGCTGATTGCGGTATCAAAAACAAAATCGGTTGAAGAGATACAGGAAGCTTACGATGCTGGCCAGCGTTTGTTTGGCGAAAACCAGGTGCAGGAAATGGTGGAGAAACAAGAAAAGCTACCCAAAGACATTCAATGGCACCAGATAGGCCATCTGCAAACCAACAAGGTTAAATACATTGCGCCGTTTATCACCCTAATACAATCGGTTGATAGTTTGAAGCTTTTGCAGGAGATCAACAAGCAAGCGCTGAAAAACAACCGTGTGATCGACTGTCTGCTGCAGATCTACATAGCCGACGAGGATACCAAATTTGGTTTGGGTTTTGATGAAGCGATCGAGCTTTTAAGGTCAGACGAGTTTGCAGAATTAAAAAATGTTCGCATTCGCGGATTGATGGGGATAGCTACCAATACCGATAAAGAGAAGCAATTGAAAGATGAGTTCCATGAACTAAAAGTTTTCTTTGATGGTGTTAAAGTAAGCTTTTTCAGAAAAGAGGATAGCTTTAACGTGATATCTATGGGCATGTCGTCAGACTACGAAATTGCTATGGATCAAGGCAGCACCATGATACGCGTAGGCAGCACCATTTTTGGCGAACGGGTGATTAAGCATTGGAAAAATAATTAGATATCGGATGTTGGAGGTTCGATTTCGGATTCACCTTGAAAAATCACAATGACTAATGACGCAAAGCAAATGACTGATGATTCAATGACCAACATACATCTAAGAGTTGCTATAAAAGAAGACTGCGAACGCCTGCTTGAACTGGTAAACGAACTGGCGATATATGAAAAAGCGCCGCAAGAGGTAACGGTTACACTCGCAGAATTTACAGACGCAGGTTTTGGCAAACGCCCGGTATGGAAAGCTTTTGTGGCCGAGGTTGATGGCCTGATAGTAGGTTTTGCTTTGTACTATGTGCGCTTTTCAACCTGGAAAGGCTGTCGCATGTACCTGGAAGATTTTATTGTAACCGAAGCCATGCGCGGTCGCGGTATTGGCAAATTACTGTTTGATCAATTGATTACCGAGGCCAGGGAACTAGGCTTTGCAGGCATGGTTTGGCAGGTACTTGACTGGAACGAGCCGGCGCTTAACTTTTATGCCAAATACAACGCCGCACTTGAAGCCGGCTGGTTAAACGCCTCGTTATCAAGGGAACAACTACTAACCTATTGAGCTATGAAAACAAAGTATCTTTTATGGTTTGGCGTACTGGCAACACTGAACAGTTGCAACTGGGGCGAAAGAAATACAACAAAGCCTGATATCAATACCGATACGCTGGCCTATACCTACAAAACCATAAAAGAACGCGCTGCCGACTGCGGTAATAAACCTGACAGCAGCTGCTCAGTGGCAAAGATCGTCTATCCGATTTTTGTGGGGCAAGTTGTTTTGAACGATACGATTACGGCCAGATTGTTAAATTTATTTATGAGCGACAAGCATCCCGCTAATCTGCAGCAATATGCTAAAGATTTCATTGCATCTTACAATGTCATGAAAAAGCAGGATAATCGCCCGGATATGTTTTTTACGCTGAATAGTCACGCCAACATTATACGCCAGGACTCGAGCCTTACAACACTCGAAGTAAGCGGTTATAATTTTCAGGGCGGCGCACATGGCAGCACCGTCACTAACTTCATCAACTGGAACACCAAAGCCAATAAGGCTTTAACTTTGAGTGATGTTTTTCAAGAAGGCTATAAGGAAAAGCTTACCACCATTGCCGATACCATCTTCAGAAAACAGGAGAAGCTAGCCCCTACCCAATCATTGGCTAACGACTACTTTTTCAAAGACAATAAATTCGCGCTGAACGAAAACTTTTCGATCACGCCGCTGGGTATCAAATTCCTGTACAATCAATACGAAATAAAACCTTATGCTGCCGGACAAACTACATTATTGATCCCCTACGCTAAGATCAAATCTTTGTTAAAACCTAATACGGTTATCACTCAATATCTTAAATAAATGCTTGTTTTTAAATTCGGAGGTGCATCAGTTAAGGATGCAGAAGGTATTATTAATCTGGCCAATGTGGTTGGCAAATATAAAAATGAGCAGCTGCTTATCGTGGTTTCGGCAATGGGCAAAACTACCAATGCACTTGAAGAGCTAACCAAGGCCTATGTAACCCAGTCAGACGATCTTCACGATATCTACGAAGGCATAAAACGCTACCATTACGAGATCATGAATAAGCTGTTTGAAACCGGGGACCCGGTTTTTGACGAGGTAGCGAATACTTTTGTGGAGATTGACTGGATGCTCGAAGACGAACCACACGACGATTTTGATTTCACTTACGATCAGATCGTATCAGTTGGCGAATTGGTGTCAACCCGTATCGTGGCGGCGTACCTGAACAAAGCCGGCCTAAAAAGCCAATGGCTTGACGTGCGTGGCTATATCCATACCGATAACAACTACCGTGAGGGCGGCGTGCAATGGGCCAAAACCAGCGCGAGTATTAAGCACAGCATTCCCACACAATTGAAACGTGGCTTTGTGGTTACGCAAGGATTTTTAGGCGGAACATCTGAAAACTTTACTACTACCTTAGGTCGCGAGGGTTCAGATTATACCGCTTCTATATTCGCATCAAGCCTGGGCGCTGAATCTGTAACTACTTGGAAAGATGTACCGGGCATTCTGAATGCCGACCCGAAGCTGTTCGAGGACACCGTTAAATTTGACGAGCTAACTTATACCGAGGCTATTGAAATGACTTATTACGGCGCTACGGTTATCCATCCTAAAACCATTAAGCCACTGCAAAACGCTAATATACCGCTGTATGTAAAGTCGTTCAATGATCCTGATGCAACGGGAACTATTATTAAAGAAAACGCTAACAACGTATTCACCAGACCGGTTATCATCATCAAACAAAAACAAGTGTTGCTTTCAATAGCGCCTAAAGATTATTCATTTGTGACCGAAGATCACCTGAGTGACATTTTCGGCAAGTTTGCCGAGCATCATGTCAAAGTGAATGTAATGCAGACCTCGGCCCTGAGCTTCAGCGTTTGTTTTGATTTGAAGGAAGAGTATTTTGTCAGCCTGTTAAACCGTCTGAATGAGAACTATAAAACCAAGCACAACAGCGATTTGACGCTGGTTACCATCAGACATTACTCTACAGGAACTATCAAAGAGCTTACTGATGATAAAACCGTTTTACTCGAGCAGATCAGCAGGAATACCGCTCAAATGGTTTTGAAATAAGCGATTATTGAGCTAACTTGGAGGTAGCATAAATACATATCATGAAAAAGCACCTATTGTCATTCGTCACTTTATTTCTGGCCTTTTCTTTAAATACCTTCGCTCAGGACACTCCTCCCGCAGCAAATATTGTGATGAAGCAAGCTTATGCTCAAGCTAAAAAAGAAAATAAAAAAGTGCTGTTGATGTTTCATGCCTCATGGTGCGGCTGGTGCAAAAAGATGGATGCCAGCCTGGAAGACCCCAGCTGTAAAAAATTCTTTGACGATAATTATGTAATAGCGCATTTGGATGTACTAGAGCAACCGGCCAAAGCAAATCTGGAAAACCCCGGCTCCTTAGATCAACTAAAAGCCTTTAAAGGCGAAAAAAGCGGCTTACCTTTTTGGGTAATATTAGATGCCAAAGGAAAAATGTTGGCCGATAGTCAGATACGTCCGGCAGGTGCATCATTGGATACTCCCGGCGAAAGCATGGGTTGCCCTGCTCAGGAAAACGAAGTAGCTTATTTTCTGCAACTTTTAAAATCGACCTCTAAACTTACAGACGATCAACTGGCCGCTATCGGCAAACGTTTTGCACAGAACAAACCTGTTCCGGTTGCAAAACCTGCTTCTTTAAGATAATTAGCGGCTCTGTTTGATGCTGCGATAAGGCTTATCGACATCAGTGCTACTATACATGGTGAGTATACTGTCTTTCAGTGTCATGTAATCGCCTTGCTGGCTTACCACCATTTTGCGCACCCCTTTATCAGTAACTTCCATTGGTGCAATGGCTGATACCACGGTACCGGCGCTATCCAGTTCGAGAATGTATAGCTGATTGTTCTCCTGCTTATCCTCAGCAATTAAGCTGATGGTTTTGGTAGCATCATCAATAAACTTGCCTATAATTTGTTTGCCGGCCAGTTCTTTAGGATCAAGAGATAGCAGTTCTCTAGCTTTTTCGGGGGTGAAGCCCACAAACTCAAAACTCAAAAAGTTTTTATTTTTATCGGCAACGGTATCCGCCGGCGATACAATGGTTTTATCATGATAAGCAGCCGTCGCGTAAACGGTTACGCCGGCTTTGTTGGCGTAGCTATTGCTGGGTAAAATAAAATCAACCTGCAGGTTATTGTATTGCGAGCTGTCGCTTTTGATATAAGAAGCAATGTCAACCATCTCCTTCTTACTGATGCGGCTGTTTACCTGCACATCCAGCTTTACACCGTCTTTTATTTTAACAGACTTTAGTACTTGAAAAGGCGTTTTGGGTTTTGAGTTGCAAGCCGTAAGAATTACCAGACACAGGATGAGAACTTTTTTCATATCGCCACAAAAGTAGCTATAATCGCCTACACTAAAAAGCCCTCGAACTGCATCGAGGGCTAGCCATTATAACAATGGTTTTCTTTTCTCCGGCTTATGTGCGCTGTCTTTGCTCGATGTTTGAAAAGAACGCTGCCCACCGGCATTGCTGATACCTCTTTCCTTCATCCTCTCATTTTGGTTTGTAAAATTGCGGTCGGTTGTTGACGATCCCTGACCGTTGCCGCTTTTAAAATCTTGTGTCTTCATGGCATTTTTACATTTAATTTCAAACATTATAACATAATAACTGTGCCAATTGTTCTGGCAAGCCCGTTTTAAAAAGCGATTTTTAAGAAGCAATTTAACTCTGGTAGGCGTTTATTAAATTATAAAGGTAATTTTGCCGGATAACAAAAATGCAAATGGCAGGGTTCGACAAAATAAAGCTGAGTAAACAATTATTAAGATCTGTGGCAGAGTTGGGTTATACCGGCCCAAAAGAAATTCAGCAGAAAACATTGAACCGTATCATTGGCGGGCAGGATGTGATTGCTATTGGCCCGGAGGGTGCGGGCAAAACTACAACCTATGTTTTGTCTACCTTAAATCGCTTTAATTACGCGCCCGAGGGTGTGCCGAAAGTATTGATCCTGGTGCCTGAAAAAGAAGATGTTTTAGCTACTATTGAGAAATTTGACAATCTGAACAAAAACAAATCGATATCTATTGTCGGGCTTTATGTTACCCCGGGGCTTGAATCGCAAATGGATGCGCTGGCAGATGGCGCCGATATTGTGGTTGCAACGCCTGACCGCGCCCGCGCTATCTATTTGAAACTGGGTCTTAACCTCAATAAAATTGAATTATTTATTGTAGACGATGCTGATCGCATGCTTAAAAAAGGCTTGCAATTGCCCATGACCGAATTGGCCAATAGCATCACCAAAGCACAGCGCCTGATATTTACAGACGTTTTACATAGCCGGCTGGAAAAACTGATAGAGCCGTTCTTGAACAACCCGGCTATTATTGAGATTGACGAATTGGAAGAATCTGAATTAGCGACTTATCATCAGTTGCTATACAAAGTGCCTAACTTTCTGACCAAGCAAAACTTACTGAATCTGTTTTTGCAGGATGCTGAAGTATTCACCAAATCAGCAATATTTATCAATAACAAAGCAACGGCCGAGCAGATTTACCGAAGCCTGCATCGTAGGATGCAAGATGCAGTTGGATGTTTGAATCCGCCGTTTTTTGATATGAATGGGTATAAATCGGTCGATGAATTTAAAGCAAATCCTGAAGCACGTGTGATGATTGTGGTAACTGAAAATAATGACGAGGTGGATTTAAGTGGCATTCCGTTTCTGATCCATTTTGATATCCCGCAGGATACCGAAACTTACATTAAGCGCGTAACCAACACCACCGGCGATGACGAGACCATCGCCCTAACTTTCGCCACCGACATGGAGCTAAGCCTGGTAAAACAGATAGAACATGCCACCGGCAACAAAATGGAACCCTCTGCCCTGCCTGATGATCTGGTGATTGTTAATGACCCGAAATCAAGAACCGAGCCTAAACCGACACCTAAGAAATCAGAACCTGAAGTTGGGGCAGCATTTCACGAGAAGAAGGCGTCTAACAATAAAAACTACAACCTCAGCGCCAGCGAAAAAGCCAGGATGAACAAGAAGAAAAAGCATGGGTAAACTTTCGGCTGTCATGCTGAGCCCGTCGAAGCATGTGGGCAAAGGCCAACGCACGCCCTTCGACAAGCTCATGGTGACAGTCCTGTAACAAAGAAGCCCGCCAATCGGCGGGGCTTTCTTATTACTTCACTATAAAATCATAACTACCCGCTACTATCTGCGAACCATTGGTTAAATCTACATTTTTACCATCCAATGTTACCTTTTTACCTGGGGGGAATACCACAGTGGCAGTTGAATTGGCCGGGATAACCACATGGTATTGAACAGATTTACCTTTACGTTTCCAGTTAGATATGATCTTACCGTACGGGCCGGTGTGTTCGGCCTCGAAATGATCAAGGGTTGAAATAAATGCAGGCGTCAACAATACATTTTTAAAGCCCGGGCTATTGGGATCGACCTTAATACCACCTATGCCTTTGTAATACCATGCCCCTATCTCGCCAAACATAATGTGGTTAAGCGACAGGTCGCTTTTGGCAAATACGTCCCAGTTTTCGTAAAGCGAAGTAGCGCCGTTCTTAATCCACCAGCCCCATGACGGAAAAGTTTCTTGTGAGGCGATGGCGTAGGCGACTTCGGTATAGCCGTTGTCGCTTAGTGCTCCTAAAATAGCTTTGGCGCCCAATATACCTGCGTCAAGGTGATTGTTATCTTGTTTAACACGCTCGGCCAGGTTAGCGGCAACTTTGGACTTCAGCTCGTCAGGAACAATACCCCAATACAACGGCATGCTCAATTCGGTTTGGTAGCCTTTATCATAAATACCTGTAGCGGTATTTAAATATTTAGCGTTGATAGCATCTTTAATTTTTGAGGCGATGGCGCTATATTTAGCTTCATCCTCAGTACGGCCAAATAATTTGGCAGCCTTAGCCAGAATATTGGCATCGGTATAATAATAAATACTTGACACAAATTCAACCGGCGATTTTGATTTCACAGGCACCCAATCGCCGAGTCCCCAAGTGGTCAGGCCGGTTGGATAAAGTTCATCGATGTGATTTACGTAGCGTTTTATCGCATCATAATTATCATTCAGCGTTTTGCTGTCCCCATAAAACTGGTAAAGGTTCCACGGGATGATGGCTACTGTACTTGTCCAATCCGGACCGTTACCCCACTCGTATCCCCAGCCATTCGACGGAATAATTGACGACAGCACACCATTAGGCTGCTGCTCATCGCGATGGTCGGCCATCCATTTTTCGTAAATAGTTATACCGTCAAAGCCATATAAGCCGGTTTCGCTGGCTATGTGCGCGTCGCCTGTCCAGCCGTTCTTTTCGCGCTGCGGACAGTCGGTTGGGTAACCAAAAAAGTTTGACAGGTATGATACGTTGGTGGCTGCCCAGATCTTATTCAGCGTAGTATTTGACGAGTTGATAGTACCCACCGGCGCGACATCGCTATGCATAAAATAAGCAGTCAGGCTCTCTTTTTTCAGGGTAATGGGTTTATCACCGGTCACTTCAACATACTGGAAACCCTTGTAGTTGAAACGTGGCATGAAGGTTTCCTCACCTTTTCCACTCAAAATGAAAATATCGGTCTGGAAGGGATCGGTATCATCAGTCGGGCGATAGTGAATATCGATATTTGATTGATCGACATGGCCATCTTTACCCAATTTCTCGGCATGTTTAAGGCGGATGATTGTACCGGCTTCCCCACTCACCGTGATCTTACTTACACCGGCAATATTTCTGCCGATATTGAACAGGTAAGTGTGGTCGTCAAACTTCTTCATATCAACAGCCGAGATAGTTTCGATAGCACGAATAGGCTGCATAGCCTGCGACACAATATTAGCCGAAGGCGCAGGGCGAATGATGGTATTACGCCAGTTGCGGCCCTCTTTGAAATCAACGGTGTTCCATCCCGGTTGCTCCAGGCGGGCATCATAATGCTCGGCGGTATAAATGCTGTTAAAAATGATAGGGCTTGAAGATGCTTTCCAGTTTCTGTCTGACGTAATGGTTTGAACAGTGCCGTCGTCGTAAGTTACGCGCAAGTCCAGACAAAATGCAGGACGGTTTCGCCATGGGGCTTTATGAAAATCCCACACCGCTGTGCTTTGCATATTGTACCAGCCATTACCTAACAATACGCCTACCGCATTTTTACCTTGCTGCAGCTGCGGAGTCACATCATAAGTAACATACAACGTACGGCGGTCAAAGCGGGTATACATGGGGTCGAGGCGATGATTACCTATTTTTTGGCCATTAATATATAATTCATATAAGCCAGCTACAGCAATATAAGCCCTTGCCGATTTGATCTTTTTTCCCAAATCAAATACATTTCTGAAATACGGTGCAGGTTTTACTTCGGGGCCTTTGCCATCGCTTATCCAGGTGCCTTTCCAGTTGCTTTTTTCCATCAGGCCGGTTTCAAAATTAGCCACGGGCGAAGAAGTAGCTTTACCCTTTTCGTCCCATACAGCAACACGCCAAAAGTATTTGGTATAAGGTTTCAAAGCCTGGCCATTATAGCTTACCAGGTTAGCTGCCGATGTGGTTTGTTCAGACTTCCATGCTTCCCCATTACCATTAGCTACCGAAGCAGAGTCAGTACCTACCACAATCTGATAAGCGGTTTGCAAAGCGCCGCGGCGCGGCTCGTTCATCATCCAGATAAATCGCGGATGCGGGGCGTCAATGCCCAAAGGGTTAATCAAATATTCACACTTCAAGCCTGTAATGGTCTGGGCCTGAGTAGTTGTTGCATATATAGTACCGACTGCAAAGAACAGGCGGGCCATATTTTTCGGCAAGAAAAATTTAGCAGGTAAAAATTGGTTCATTCCTCAATATTGGTTGGTGCAGCCAATATAAAAAATAAACGCTGTTTTTAAGCAAAAAATGCCCTTGCGGCTAAGCAACGGCATTTGTGTAATAAAATCCTTACCAAACTTATTTTTGAATAGGTTTACCTATCAAATCCATAAACTGATCAAGTTTTGGAGTGATAATAATCTGTGTACGGCGGTTTTTAGAACGGCCGGCGGCAGTAACATTATCAGCTACTGTATTGTACTCGCCACGACCACCCGCTGTTAAGCGCTTAGGATCAACCCCATAGGTGTTTTGCAGCGCCTGTACCACCGACGAACCGCGCAGCGCACTTAAATCCCAATTGTTACGGATGTTGATTTGCTTGATAGGCACATTGTCGGTGTTACCTTCAATCAGCACATCATATTCGGCATAATCTTTAATGATCTTGGCAATCTTGTTCAAAGTTGCGCCGGCGCGGCTTGAAATTTCATAACTACCTGATTTATATAACATATTATCAGACAATGAAATATAAACCACACCTTTTAATACCTGAATGTCGACATCCTGCATTTCAGACTGACTCAATGAACGGGTTAAATTGTTGGTTAATACGCGGTTCAAAGAGTCGCTTTTGCTTTTTGCGGCAATCAGCTCTTTGATATATTGATCGGACGCGGTAATCTGGTCAGCCAGTTTAGCAATGTTTACGTTGCCTTGATTATTGCCGGCTAAACATTTATTCAGCGCGTCCTGTAAGGCAGCGCGGTTAGCTTTTTCTGACGCAATCTGTTCCTCCAAACTTTTAACTCTTGATTTTGAACCTTCCAGCTCGCGCTGGCTAACATCATAACTTTGTTTTAATTCATTTTGCTTGGTCTGCAAAGCATTATAATTATTTTGCAGTTCAGCGTACTTTTTATTGCTCACACAACTTTGCATGAGCGCGGCCACTAGAAATAGTATGGGTAATATAATTTTCGTTTTCATGATAGATAGACTTTATTAAATAGTCACCCGTATCATGCAAAATGCAGGCCAAAAGCTACTTAAGTGTGTCTATCAAGCTCCGTTTCAAGTTCAAAAAGCAACAAAATAGCATTAAATTATTACTTGTTATTTAGAACGATATCATCCTAATAATAAGCATCAAATCATATATCCGCATAAGTAAAAAGCGCCTCCAGTATTTTCCTGAAGGCGCTTTCATTATCGAAATATGACCAGCTTACATGGGCATTGGCGCTGCCGATGGCGGAGGGTTATTTGCCCCCCAGCTCTTGTTAGCAACCGGACCCATTACCAGTTCTAATACACCGCCGTTGGCAATGTCGCTGTGTTTGAACCATGGCTGGTTAAGCGGTTTGCCGTTCAGCTTAGCCGACTGGATATATTTATTAGTAAACGACGCATTTTGCGCTTTAATCTCAAAATATTTGCCGTTACCAAGGTTCATTTTTACGTAGGGGAAGCAAGGGCTGCCAATGTTATAAGTCGGCGATCCCGGAGTTACCGGGTAAAAGCCCATCTCGCTAAATACCACGAAGGCAGTCATACCGCCGCCGTCTTCATCACCGGGGATACCCATCAAATCATTACGATACCATTCGTCCAGCAGCGAGCGGATACGTTTTTGCGTGCGCCAGGGAGCCCCGGCATAGTTATACAGGTATGGAATGTGGAAAGCAGGCTCATTAGCCATGGAGAACATGCCTACGTTGCCGGTATGATCTGGCAAAGTAGCATAAAAATCCCAGCGCGAACCCGGATAGCCGGTGTTGAACATATCTTCTAAAGCATCAACAAATTTTTTGTTGCCGCCTACCATTTTAACCAGATCGCCTATGTTGTGCTGAACGTCCCAACGGTAAATGTAGCCGTTGTTTTCGTCGTAGTATTGACGTGCACCCGGGCCACCATCAATGCGGTAATCTAACGGCTCAATAAAATTGCCGTCTTTATCTTTCGGGTGGAAGAAACCTGTTTTCGGATTAAATACATTGCGGTAATTGTATGATGCTTTCAGATAATGATTAGCATCCTCAGTTTTACCCAGATCCTGTGCAATTCGCGACAAGCACCACTCATCAAACGAAGTACCCAAAGTAACCGCGATAGGCTGGCGTTTTTCCCATGCGCTTACGTTTGGAACAGTTTCCTTTTCGCCCGGTTTTAAAGCCGGTAAATAACCTTTTTGTTTAAAGAAATCATCCAGTTCGCCTGATGGCGCGTACGACCAAGGCAATAATGATTTAGTTTCGATAGATGCTTTACAAGCCGTATAAGCCCTCGCCAGATCAAAGCCGCGCAAACCTTTGGCGTAAGCGTCAGCAACGCTTGCAATGCCGTGGTTTGAGTTCATGCAATGCTGCTCGCCGCTCACACCAGGGAAAGTAGGGAACCAGCCTTTGCCGGTTTGCTCAGACATCAGAATGTATGAATTCAGGATATCGTTTTCGCCTTGTTTGTTGATCAATATGCGCAGCGGGTGAGCAGCACGGTAAGTATCCCAGGTCCAGTCGTCAGTTGAGAATGGATGACCTTCGTCGCTATGAACTTTACCATCAGACGCGCTGAAATATTTACCATCTTCGCTAATCACTACAGGACGCTCATAAGTGCGGTATAACGAGGTATAGAATACGGTAGTTTCTTTATCGTTAGCGCCAGAAACAGCAATTTTACCCAAGGCCTCGTTCCATATTTTACGGCCGGCTTCGGCTACTGCGTTCACGTCGAAATTATGGATCTCACGGTCCAGATTCTTTTTGGCTTGCTCAACACTTATAAACGACACGCCATAACGCATACCGATTTTTTTGATACTTGCCGGGTACGCCACTACCAATGATGCAGCGGCCGGACCGTTCCACTCAACACCGCCACTACGTGTGGCTGTACCTACTTTTGATGGGGTAACATCTGTAACCGCATAAATATAGACCGAAGTGTTACCACCCAATTCCTGATGACCGCTGATAACATTCCCGCTGGCTTTCAACTCGCCGCGACGGCAGTTAAACACAAGGTAAGGCGCACCCGGCTTTTCAAATGCAATGTTGTACACCGCGCTTTGATGCGATGGTGCGAAATCAGTAGCAATATTAGCTTCGTCTAAATATTCTTTGTAGCGATATGGGGTGATCTTTTCCTGATCATAACTCAGGGTAGTAGTTGGCTTAATACCGCTCTCGTTACCTTGATATGGATAAAAATTAAAGCTGGACTCTTCACGGTGGTGCGTAACAATAAGCGGCATACCACTAATTCTGTTAGTAGTATAATCATGACGTACCGGGAAAACACGCATCATGCTGTTTGGCAAATGCGTAGTTGGGTAAGTTGGCACCAGCATGTGGCTGATGTTGCCGATATTAGGATTGACAAAGTCGACCGGCTCTTTGGTTGTGGCTTTTTTAGGCTTCGGGCCATCGATTGCATACGACGTCGAGAACATACCCACAACCCCTGCAAGGGCCAATAAGTGTTTAGCTTTCATCATGTAATTGTGTTTTACTAATTGGTGTTATATTAACTGTAAAGAAACGAAAAATACTCAAAAACCAATTAGCCTTTACAAAATGAAATAAGCTTGTTACCTGGCGCTAGTCTAACAAACACGATTCGCCTACGATGTCACTAAGAATCTCGCTTTTTACCTAAGTTTATTTTGCTAATAATAAAATGCAGCGCCAACGCCAGAAAAGTCCAGTATAAAGCACAGAAAAATCCTAAAAGCGGAGGTACGGGATCTGGGTCATTAAATATCGGCGATAAAGGTCCTACCAAAACAATTCTGATAGGATATATAATGGCAGCTACGGTCCTCTTCCATACTATGGGCGACCCGGCTCCGGAGAACCAATCTCCATTTACAGGGAGGCCTCCAACTTTGGGTCCTAAAAGTGAATTGGTGATAAACTGAAACACAAACGCCGAAAGGACGAAGATGACGACGAATCTTGTTCTTGAAATTTTCATAATCTAAGTTTAATAATAAAAAGTACTTTGTATTTCAAAGTTATACAATTCGCTTTGTATTCCAAAGCATCTCAAGAAATTTTCAAATAAAAAGCGCCCTCTGGTGTAGAAGGCGCTTATATATAACAGTTATACAGTCAATTACAACTTCACTACTTCTCCTGTCTTTACAGATTCATCGCAAGCAAAAGCTATCCGCAGGCTATTGATGGCATCTTCTGTTGGATGACTTAAGTCGAGATCCTCATGGATAGCTTTCAGGAAGAAACGCTGCTCGCGGTTACAAAGCTCCTGATGATCAGGCTCGTCGTGCATATCGATATAGTCATCAGGTCTGGTGAATTCATCGTCCTTATTGATATCGGCATGATGCACTTTGATCGATTCTGTTTTGGTGTGCGAATCAACAGAGTCTGACTGTCCAACCTTTGACGCCTCTTTAGCCACGATGGACACTGCCCCTTTAGGCCCAAAAACATCTTTGATAAAGAACGCCGTCTCGCTCACCATTGGCCCCCACCCTGCTTCGTACCATCCTACTGACCCATCTTCAAACCTGATCTGCAGCTGACCATAGTTATAATTCCATTCAGGTACTTCATCTGTCAATCTGGCGCCAATGGCGTTAACCTGTACCGGTTTTGAACGCGTCATCTGGCACATTACATCAATATAATGCACTGCACAATCCACAATCGGGCTCAGGCTTTTCATCAGGTTGCGGTGCACGGTCCACATATAACCATGACTTTGCTGGTTCAGGTTCATGCGCATCACCAATGGCTTACCCATTTGCTGCGATACCTCGATAAACTTCTCCCACGAAGGGTGATATCTCAGGATGTAACCAACCACCAATTTCTTACCGGCTTTTTTTGCGGCCTCAGCCACGCGTATAGAACCTTCAACGGTATCAGCCAATGGCTTTTCTATAAAGACATGACAGCCGTTTTCAAAAGCCCTGATAGCAAATTCTTCATGCGTATCCGGGTAAGTGGATATACAAACCGCATCAGGCTTAGTAGTTGCCAACGCTTCATTATAATCATTATATAAAGCGTAGCCGCCACCCAGTTTTTCGTTCAGTACGACTTTGCTGTTACCGGTTGATACTAATCCAACTATTTCAAATCCATCCAGATTATGGTAAGCGGTAGCGTGTGAGGCCCCCATATTACCACAGCCTACCACCAGTACTTTTATATTTTTTTTAGACATTTTAGCTCCCTCTAAATCTCCTCCGGCAGCGGAAACTTTTATTATTAAATTATTATGAATAAACAAAGCGCTCCCTACCGGGGAGGGTTGGGTAGTACCTATTTCAGATCCTTCACCCGGATATTTCTAAAATACACCACGTCACCATGCCCCAGGAAGCCAATGTGGCCGCTGTCGCGTTGTAAGCCAGGGTGCGGTTTGCCATCGGCAGCGCCATTTTTGCGTGCCTCGGTAATGTCGGCATCATTGATCACCGTGCCGTTCAAGATTACTTTGATCTTCGGTCCCTTTACAATCACCTCCTCATAGTTCCACTCGCCTACGGGTTTCAGATAGCCGCGTTTAGCCGGGATAGTGCCGTAAACCGAGCCATGATATTGATAAACGTGCAGATCTTTATACTGCGGCGCCTCGTTATCCAATATTTGCAGCTCCATGCCGGTATAGGCAGCGTCGCCCTCTAACGGCGCACGAATACCCAAACCGTTATTTGCGCCGGGCGTCAGCTTAAACTCAAACCTGAATACAAAATCGCTGTACTCCTGTTTAGTATAAAGATTGCCGCCATTACCTTTGCCCGGTCTTGGATGAATAACCAAATTCCCATCCTCAGTAGTATAATCCACAGTGTTGCCTATCCAGTTAAACATATTGGTACCGTCAAACAATACCTTAAAACCATCCTTCTTCTCTTCATCGCTCAGCTCAAATGGTTTTGGCTGCGGAAGCTCTTTAACATACAGATCGCGGTAAGCAACCGGCGAACCATGGGCCTGCAGCTCTATCTGCTCAATCGGGAAGATAGGCTGTTTACGATCCCAATAGTTTTCCAGGATCACATTATCAGTAACCAGCTGACCGTTCAGATAAACCGTAACGCGGTCGGCTTTCATGATGATGTGGAAGGTGTTCCATTCATCCAGCTTGTTGTCGGCTACTTTAAGTGGTTTGCTTTCGTGAACCTGGTTGTTGTACAAACCACCAGAACCAACCTGCGCACCAGCACTATGGCGGGTTGTATCCCAGATCTGTACCTGTGGCGAACCACGGAGATAAATACCTGCGTCGCCCTGGCCTTTATGATCGTCGATGATCTTCCAGTCTACATACATTTCAAAGTCGCCGTATTTTTTTACGGTACATAGGTTTTGGAAACCCTTACCTTCAAAAAACAACTCGCCATTTACAGGCTTCCAGTCCACTTTAGCTTCAGCATCGGCTTTTTCCTGTTTGGCGGCTAAGGTCTTGGCGTCCATTTTGGCACGCTTTATCGGGTCGTCTACCAAACCTTTCCAACCGGTAAGATCAACACCGTTAAACATCGATACAAAACCTTCGCCCGGTTTCATGGCGGCAATGTATTTGTCAATAGCTTGCTGCTGACGATTACCTACCAGTGGCTTTGCTTTATTTAAAAAGCCTTTAATCAGATCACCATCATACTCGCCTGCCAATACAACTTTTACTAATGAATTGGCAGCTCCCTGTTTCAAATCGGCATCATCCAGGTATTTACCGGCGAAGATAATGGCATCGAAACATTTAGCCTGCTCAACGCTGCGCATTATTCTTTTCTTTTGGTCGATGTCTTTCGTAGCGGCCATCGCTTCACGCAGCATCAATAAATGTTGCTCAGGCGTGTAGGTATTTTGATCGATGGCATTCAGGTATGATCCAACAGCCATCTTAACCAAATCAGCGTCTTTTTCCTGACGCGCTATTTTAATCAGCTCGTGCGTTGCACCTCCATTTGCCCAAACGGCCAAAGCAGCTAAAGCAGCTTTTTTAGTATCGGCGTTGCCGGAATTGTAGGCTTCGGTTACCGTTTTCAAAGCTTTATCGCCACCTAAACTTCCTAATATTTTATAATAAGCAGATTTTTTGCTCTCGGGGGCCGATGTCATTTGCCCTAATACGATGTCTACTTGCTGCGCGCTGTTATCTGCTGGCGTCAAACTTGCAATCACCGCATTTTGAGCAGCTTCTTCATCATCGCTGTTTGTTGTCTGGTTCAACAAGGTAAATAACTGCGCTGTGTTTTGTTTGGTCGATACGCGTCTCAGGGCAGAGAAAGCGGCCGAACGGGTACGCGGATTATTGCTTTTCAACTGCGCGTAAACGGCACTGAATTGATCGCCCGCAGCACGGCTATCCAGTATACCTATCAAAGCAACCTGCGCGCTTTCTTTAGCCGTTGGAATTGCTGCCGCGACTTGCTGAGCGATGCCGGTTCCTTTCATGCGATTGATAGCATCCACAATAACATCAATGCCATCTGAATCGCTGGTGTTCATCAATTTAATAAGCGAACCTAAAACCTGCTCCTGTCCGATATTTACCGCCGCATTTATGGCAGTCGATCTAACCAGTGCATTTTTGCTTTTAGCTTGAGCCAGAATAGCAGGCAACGCGGTTTTAGCCGAGGTTTGGCCCAACATATAAAGTATATCAACCTTTGCATCATCCTTAACCATGGCCAGTTTCTTTGTCCACGCCGGAACCGTGGCAGCAGTTACGTAAGGCAAAGCATATCTTAGGGCAGCTGCGCGATATTCAGGATCAGCATCGCCTGCGGCAGCTAATAATAAAGCTTGCTTGTTAGCGCTGGCTTCAACCAATAATTTTAAGCCATTAATGCGGACGTTAACCAGATTGGCGGCTTTTGCTTTAGCAATTAAGTTAGTACCAATTTTTTGTGCGACGAGCTTATTGCCATTTTTCAGCAATTGTTCTGCATAAACTAAATATGATTTAGTTGCATTTGTGCTTTCATATTTATAACCGCTTTTTGCAGCAGCAGTACTCATTACCATTTCTGACGACGGATCAGCAATCTGCGATAGCGCATAATAACAAACCTTAGCCTGCGCAGCATCATCTGTTTTAGCCAGGGCATTAATAGATTTGGCGGCAGCTTTATAACGGGCATTACCCAAAGCCTCGATCACCGAAAGCTTAGCAGCGCCGCTTGCTTTTGGTAAAGCAGTCAACAGCGCCGTTTTTGAGGCCGGAGAATTAATTTTCACCAAAGCTCTTGAAGCGGCATCGGCCAGATCATTGTCTGTTAAGTAATCTTTCAGACAAGCCACGGCATCATCCCTACCTACCAAATCAAACTGACTGATAATGAATTGTTTGCTTTGTCTGTCAGCAAGTTTTGGCAGGGCTTTGATATAAGCATCAACGCTCATTTTGCGCAGACTCTCGTTACCGGTTTGAGTAACATAGGCGGTAAAACCACCAACGGTATATTCAATTGAGGCGTTGGTTGGTGTTCCCGGGCCTTTTAGTCCGCTAATAAGGGTTATAAAACCATCTTCGCCTAGCTCTGCCACACTGCTCATGTCTTTCTTTAGCGTAGCCGCATTGGAGGCAGGCATTTGAGCCAGCACAGCGGCCACTTTAGTATCCTGAGCAAAGGCTGCGGTTTGCAGCAAAGTTACTACAGAAAGGAAATATATCTTTTTCATTAATGTTTTCTTTTTAAATGATTGCTATGAACCTATTATTAAATACTGTACGGCTCGCGCATGGATGGGTTCATCAAACGGTTTGCGGCCTCGTCATCAATAAACTCCAGCTTAACCGGGTCAAACTTTAATGAGCGATTCAGTTTCAAAGCAATCAAACCCATGTTTACGATAGTACATGAACGAAAAGCATTCTCCTCATTCAAAGTAAATTTTTGACGGGTTTTAACCGAATCAACAAAACTGGTCATCTGCGGCGGCGGATCGGGGAAGGCAGCCAGCTTACGTTCCAGATCAGGAATGTCCGACTTAAAGCCGGGATACAGCTTACCTTTCGGTCCTTCTATATAAGGCACATTGGTATCTTTACCTTCGCCATCTAAAATAATCTGGCAGCCATCGGCATAAGTGTAGGTTATTCTGCGCCAGGTGCCCACGGCGTCAGTATGTTGTTGTGGTGCATCCACTTCAACAGAAATAGGATTGGTATCGTCTTTACCCAAAAAGTATTGTACAGGGTCCATATAATGTTGGCCCATATCGCTCAGGCCGCCGCCATCGTAATCCCAATAACCCCTAAAGGTTTGATGAACGCGGTGCGGATGGTATGGTTTGTATTGTGCAGGGCCCAGCCAGGTATCGTAATCCAGTTCAGGCGGTACAGGCTGCGGCTCCAGGTTTTCTTTTCCAACCCAATAAAATTTCCAGTCGAAACCGGTGTATTTGCCTACCCTCACTTTTAATGGCCAGCCCAACAAGCCGCTGTCAACCAGTTTTTTGATTGGCCGTGCGGGGGTACCCATTCCATAAAAAACATCTTTATATCTGAACCAGGTATTGATACGGAACATACGTCCGTTAGCCTGAATAGCCTCTTTAACCCGCTTGCCTTCGCCTATGGTGTGTGTCATGGGCTTTTCGCACCAAACATCTTTGCCGGCATTTGCAGCATCGACAGAAATAATACCATGCCAATGCGGCGGTGTGGCAATGTGTACAATGTCAACTTCAGGTAGTTGCAGCACCTCGCGATAATCTGAAAATGTCTTAACACCGTTACCAATCATTGCAGCAACGTCAGACAGGTGTTTTTTGTCGACATCGCAAATAGCTACAACAGGTGTATCTTCATAAGGGATGTGGTTACGCCCCATACCGCCGACACCGACAATGGCTTTGGTCAGTTTATCGCTGGGCGCCAGATATTTGGTTCCGCCGAGTACATAACGCGGTACAATGCTAAAAGCAGCTACTCCGACTGCCGATTTCTTGATAAAATCTCTCCGTGAGTTTTGGTTTTCCTTTTTGGATAGGCTCATAATTATTGGTTAAATAGGAGCTTTGAATTTAAGCACCTTTTACCAACATTGCAACTTACACTGTCTTATTTTAATTAGATGCCTATTTTAAAAAGTGACGCCCCAGTAAAAAGCCGATAGCAAAGGCCAGTAAAATAAGCGCGCAAAGCAGGTATCGCCATAGCTGCATTTTAGCTATGTTTTGTTGTAACTCGCGCATTTTAACCTCATTGGCCAACTTTTCATTTTGCAGGCGCATATTTTGTTGCTGCAGTTTAAAAAGCGTCCCGCCTACTTCAACCGGTTTTTGCTGTTCAAGTTTATAACGGCGCGTAAAACCGCCTTCTTTCAGAAACTTTTCACCTTTGGGTTTGAGGATGAGCCGCTCGGGGAGTTCAAACGCACCGGCTTTACCAGATTCTGTTATCAAGCCCTCGCGTACCAATACCTGCATCATGGTGAAGGCCGTTGCTTCGTCGCCATCAAAAAGCTCCATCATTTGCCGGCGGGTAAGGCTGTCAGGAACACCGAAAGCCTCGAGTACGGCGTCGAGCATTTCGCATTCATATTCATTCAGATCGGTCATCCCTGCAAATTTAGTAATCTATATCGAGCTGAAACAAAAAAAGCGGCTTACCAGTTTGAAGCAGTCTCATTTTTTCCTTTTGCGGCAGAATTATGGCTTAAAACAAAAAAAGCAGGCTATTTGCCTGCTTTTAACTTCTGGGTAAGTAATCGGGCTCGAACCGACGACCCTCGGTACCACAAACCGATGCTCTAACCAACTGAGCTATACCTACCGTGTTGGGAGTGCAAATGTAAAAAATTGAACTTAATTATCAAGATAAAATTTAAAATTACAATCTGCTTACCTTAAGATTTAGAACGGCTCTAAATAATCAGGTAGATTTGTAATACTATGGCAGAACAACTTATAGAACTCAACGTCACCGGGATGCACTGTAACAATTGCGCCTTGTCTGTACATAAATTACTCGAAAAGAAAGGCTTGCAAAATATACTGGTCGACTTTGCAAGCGAGGAGGTAAAGTTTAGCAAGGATAACAACGCTGACCTGCCCGAGATCATCAAAAGTATAGAACAATTAGGTTATAAGGTGGTTGAAGATCCGGCCACACATGCCCCGAAGTTTTATGAGAAGGTTGAAAACAAGTTTATATTCTGCGCTATCTTCACCGTTCCGCTGCTTTTACATATGATTTCCCCGTGGCACGTGTTGCATATGCCTACGGTGCAATTGCTGCTTTGCTTACCTGTTTTTATTGTAGGATGCTTTCATTTTGGCAAAAGCGCCTGGCATTCGGTTAAAGGCGGTGTACCTAATATGGATGTGTTGATCTTTATCGGCTCGACATCGGCATTTATATATAGTTTGGTGGGGACTATCCAAGACCTGGGCGAGCAATACCAGTTTTACGAAACCTGCGCCACCATTATTACGCTGGTGTTGCTGGGTAATGTATTTGAGAAACGTTCGGTAAGTCAAACTACATCGGCAGTAAAAGACCTGGTAAAAATTCAGCAGGTAAACGCAAACCGCATTATTGATGGAACAGTTGAAGTAATCAGTGCGCGCGATGTTCGCCCCGGCGATACATTGATTGTTAACCATGGCGATAAAGTGCCTGTAGATGGTGATATTTTAGAAGGCAATGCATCTGTAGATGAGTCTATGTTAACCGGCGAAAGCATCCCGGTTGATAAGGCTAAATATGACAAGATCATTGGCGGGACGATAGTAGTACAAGGTAATTTCAGGATGATAGCCACTAAAACCGGCTCAAATACAGTTCTGTCACAGATTATCGAACTGATGAAAAAAGCGCAGGCTGCTAAGCCACCGGTGCAAAAACTGGGCGATAAAGTAGCGGCCATCTTTGTGCCGGCAGTGATAATCATTGCGCTGATCACTTTTGTGCTGACATATTTTTTGACCGATAAAGGTCTGCAGCAATCATTAATGAATGCCATAGCAGTATTGGTAATCTCCTGCCCATGTGCCATGGGCCTCGCTACACCAACAGCCGTAATGGTTGGGCTTGGCCGTGCGGCTAAAGGCGGTATATTAATTAAAGGTGGTGATACCATTGAAGCCGTTGCCAATACCAAATATGTAGTGTTCGACAAAACCGGCACACTCACTACCGGTAAATTCAGCATTGAGGACATTAAAATTGAAGGCGATACAACTATTGAACAAGTTAGAGGCATCATTATAGCTATCGAAGAACGTTCTAACCATCCGATAGCTAAATCGCTGGTAAATGGATTGAAAGGCTTGCCGCAAAATAAAGTGATCTTGAAATTAGTATCCGAAGAAAAGGGCTTAGGCATGCGTGCCGAGGATGTTGAGGGCAATCACTATTTCCTGGGTACAGGCAAATCAAAAAACGACGGCGATTTTAATATATCTCTTTACAAGAACCAGGCATTACTGGCGCAGATTGCTATCGACGATACCATCAAACCTGAAGCTGTTACCCTCATTGCCCAGCTAAAAAACATGGGCATTGTACCGGTATTACTGAGCGGCGACCGCCAGAATCGTTGTATGAAAGTAGCCAAAGCTATTGGCATCGACGAAGTGCATGGCGAAAAACTGCCCGATGAAAAACTGACCGTCATCGACATCTATAAACAAAAAGGTAAAACCGTAATGATTGGCGATGGCATTAATGATGCTCCTGCCCTTACCAAGGCTGATGTCGGTGTGTCTATGAATGATGCCAGTCAGATTGCTATACAATCGGCCCGGGTCATTTTATTGAATACCGACTTGCACTCGGTGGTAAAATTCCTGCAGATCAGCAAGCATACGTTACTTACCATCAGGCAAAACCTTTTCTGGGCATTTGCTTATAACGTGGTAGCCATTCCGGTAGCGGCGCTGGGCTTTTTAAACCCGATGATCGGCGCGTTTACTATGGCGTTTTCTGATGTGGTGGTGATAGGTAATTCAATCAGGTTGAAAAGCAAGAAGATAGATTAATGGCTCATTGGCGATGATTCATAGTTCATAGATTGTAGTGTGGAATTTTTACCTTTACAGCTTCACAGGTTGATTACCATGAACTATCAACCACGAACTATTAGCCAGCAAATGATCGAAATCTATACAGACGGTGCTTCAAGTGGTAACCCGGGTCCGGGTGGTTATGGTGTGATACTGCGCGCGGGTCAGCACTATAAAGAACTTTCTGAAGGATTCAGACTTACCACCAATAACCGCATGGAGTTACTTGCGGTAATTAAAGGACTGGAAGCCCTCAACAAGCCCAACCAGGACGTCACCATCTTCTCCGATTCTAAATATGTTATTGACGCGATAGAAAAACGCTGGGTATACGGCTGGCTACAAAAGGGTTTTCAGGGCAAAAAAAATAAAGACCTCTGGCTACGCTACCTCGAAATCAGTAAATTACACAAAGTAAAATTTGTTTGGGTGCGTGGCCATAACGGCCACCCCGAAAATGAGCGCTGCGACCAAATGGCTGTCGCCGCCGGTAAAAGCAAGCCTTTGCTGATTGATTCGGTGTTTGAGATGGAAGCGGGTAAACCGGGGTTGTTGTAAATAGCCTTTATTCACTAATCTGTCATTGCGAGCGAAGCTTGGCAACCGCAAGGAGAAAAGTTCGCGATTGCTTCGTCGTTCCTCCTCGCAATGACAAGTTGGATATAATAAATTTGTCATTGCGAGCGTAGCGCGGCAACCGCAAGGAGAAAAGGAACGCGCGTCCCGATCGTTCGGGATCCTTTCTCCTCGCATTGACAAATAAGTTATTACTCTCCCTCCATTGTCTTACTCGGCGATTTATTGACCCCCAGCTCAATCACTTGCAAATCCTGAATCTTAGCGCCATCAATGCTAAAACGCATCAAGGTGCGCACTTTTTGCCAGCCCTGCTTACCGGCCGCACCCGGGTTTAAGTGCAGACAATTGATCTTTTTATCAAAAATCACTTTGAGGATATGCGAGTGCCCGGAAATAAATAACTGCGGCGGATTAGCATAAATTTCATTCCGTATACGCAGATCATACTTATCAGGATAGCCGCCGATATGCGTCATCCACACATCAACATCCTCACATTTAAAGCGTAGGTTTTCGGGATAGATTTGACGAATTTCTTTTCCATCGATATTACCGTAAACGCCGCGCAAGGGTTTAAAAGCAGCAAGTTTATCAACTAAAGCCATGTTGCCAAAATCGCCGGCGTGCCATATCTCATCGCAGTTTTCAAAGTGTTTAAAAACCGCCTCGTCGAGGAAACTGTGGGTGTCTGATATAAGGCCGATTTTGGTCATTTTTTAATATCGGATTTCGGAATTTCGATGTTGGATTTATTTAAAGATAGTAAAGAATGGCCTTAAAGTATCCTGATATTGTTGCGAGTAAACTTTTGGAGCATCGTAAATGACAAACCTGCTGTCATCGGTCTTGATTTCATTTAAGCTAAACACCAGCATTTCGCGATGTGCCTCGCTTTCGGGATAGCTAAATACTTTAATAGTCTTGTTTAGATTTGAACCGATTGATTTCACAATATTATTCACCAAACCGGCAGTTTGTATAGGCAATATCAGCCAGAACATACCATTATCTGTGAGATGATTAGAAACTGATTCCACCAATCGCTCAAAAAAATCTGCATCAGCATGTTTAGCCAGCGTCTTCTTTTCGCCCGGCGATTCTAGAGAATTAATATAAAATGGTGGGTTGGACACAATGAGGTCATATTTTTTATGTGAATGATCTTTAAAGAAGTCTGCAAAATCACCGGTATATAAGTTCAACCGGTCAGCAAATGGCGAATTAGTAAAATTCTGTTTTGCGGTTTCTGCGGCAAGTTCGTCAATTTCAACAGCATCTACTTGAGTTTCTGCAAAACGCTGCGCCAGCATTAGCGCGATAACGCCGGTGCCGGTGCCTATATCTAAGATTGTTTCAGGCTGATCTGCTTCTGCTAATGCGCCTAACAACACACCATCGGTATTGATCTTCATGGCGCAGTTGGTTTGGTCGACGGTGAATTGTTTGAAGCGGAACATAGAATCAAAAAGCCGTCATTGCGAGGAACGAAGCAATCTCTACACTTGCTAATCAATTTGTATATTGACTGTCCTATGCAGAGATTGCTTCGTTCCTCGCAATGACGCGTAGTAAATAATATTAACTATTTTTCATAAAACTCAATCGGCAAACCATCCGGGTCTGCAAAGAAAGTAAAACGTTTGCCGGTAAATTCATCAACGCGTATCGGTTCTGCCTCTACGCCATCGGCAGTAATTGAAGCTATTGCCTCATTAATATTATCTACTTCAAAAGCTAAATGGCGCAAGCCCGCAGCTTCCGGCCGCGATGGGCGTTTTGCCGGGTCGGGAAAAGAAAAAAGCTCGATCTGGTATTGGTTGCCCACTGCCAGATCAAGCTTGTATGATTTGCGCTCCGCGCGATAGTTTTCAGCTATGATTTTAAAACCAAGTATCTGCGTATAAAAATGCTTTGACATTTCATAATCAGAGCAAATGATAGCAATATGATGCACCCGGTTAATTTTTAACATAAAATCGTGGTCGCTTTATACAAAAATTGTCATTCTGAGCATAGCGAAGAATCTTATAAAAGAGACTAGCAGATCGTATAAGATTCTTCGCTACGCTCAGAATGACAAGTGGGTTATTTATTCGCCCAATATACTATGCAATACGTTATCATACACCAACTTAACATCGGTGATATGGCCAAACGATTGCTCGTCGACATGCATATAACCATTGCTAACGGTACCCAACAGGCTAAACTCAACTTCGCTGGTGGCCATCATTTCGATGAAACGCTCCTGGTCGGCCGGTGCAACGCTCACTACTACCCTACCCTGAGCTTCGCCAAATAAAAAGGCGTCTTTACGGATGTTTGCGTCAGAAGCTATTTCAAAGCCTAAACCATTTGGCATTGACGACTCTACCAAGGTAATAAACAAACCACCGTCGGCAACGTCATGTGCAGACTGGATTACTTTATGTTGGATCAGTTGCTTTACTACCTGGTGCATGGCATATTCTTTTTCCAGGTCAAAATAAGGCGCCGGAGCAGCCAGCACTTTGTGCCATGAAGCTAAATATTGAGATGACGCGATATCGTTAACCGACTCACCAATCAAATAAATCAAATCATCGGGTTGCTTAAAGTCAGATGTCATGATATTTGAGATATCATCCATCACACCCAGCATACCAATAGTAGGCGTCGGGAATACCGGGCCGTCATCTGTCGACTGGTTATAAAAGCTTACGTTACCACCGGTTACCGGGGTTTCGAATTTACGGCAAGCTTCGCCCATACCTTTAATGGCGCCTACAAACTGCCAGTAAACTTCAGGAACGTAAGGGTTACCAAAGTTCAGGCAATTGGTAATGGCCACAGGCTCGCCACCGGCACAGGTAATATTACGTGCAGCCTCAGCAACAGCAATTGAAGTACCTTTTTCAGGATCGGCATAAACATAACGTGAGTTACAATCAACAGTTATGACAATAGCTTTATTGGTGCCGATAACATTAACCACCGCAGCATCGCTAGGGCGATTAGTAGTCATAGTAGATACGCCTACCATTGAATCATATTGATCGCTTACCCAACGTTTTGAGGCAATGTTTGGATGAGATATTAAATGCTCGGCCACGTCAACCAAGTTTTCAGGCTCGGCTATGTTTTCTATTTTAAATTTTTGGTTTTCGGCAAAGTAAGCAGGTTCTTTGTATTCGCGCTGGTAAACCGGAGCGCCACCGCCCAGTACCAAATCATCGGCAGGAACATCGGCAACTAGTTTACCACCGGCATAATATTCTAAGCGTTTGGTATCGGTTACTTCACCAATGATGGCACAGTTCAGGTCCCATTTATCAAATACCGCTTCAACATCTTTCTCGCGGCCTTTATGTACCACGATCAGCATACGCTCTTGCGACTCTGACAACAAAATCTCGAACGGTTTCATGTTAGGCTGACGGGTTGGTACGGCGTCCAAATTGATACGCATACCGTGCTCGCCTTTTGCAGACATTTCAGAGTTTGAGCAAATAATACCTGCTGCACCCATATCCTGCATACCTACAACAGCGCCGGTTTTGATCACCTCAAGCGTAGCTTCTAATAATAATTTCTCCTGGAACGGGTCGCCTACCTGTACAGCCGGTAAATCGTTTACAGAATCTTCAGTAATATTTTTTGACGCAAAAGCCGCACCGTGAATACCGTCTTTGCCGGTAGCAGAGCCAACAATGTAAACCGGGTTGCCTACGCCATATGAGGTTGCAGAAACAGTTTCGCCAGCCTTAACAATACCTGCTGAGAAAGCATTAACCAATGGGTTAATATTGTAGCAATCGTCAAAAAACAACTCGCCGCCTACTGTTGGTATACCAAAGGCATTACCATAATGGCTGATACCTTTAACCACACCTTTAATTAACCATTTGGTTTTATCCAGGGTGATATCACCAAAACGCAGTGAGTTTAGCTGCGCAATTGGGCGTGCCCCCATAGTGAAAATATCCCGGTTAATACCGCCTACACCGGTTGCCGCACCTTGATAAGGCTCCAAAGCTGATGGGTGGTTATGCGATTCAATCTTGAAAGCGCAGCCGATGCCATCGCCCAGATCAACCAGACCTGCATTTTCTTCACCGGCCTTAGCCAGCATACGCGGACCGTCCTTCGGCAAAGTTTTTAGCCAGGTAATTGAGTTTTTGTATGAGCAGTGCTCGCTCCACATTACCGAGAAGATGGACAACTCAGTAAAGTTGGGCACACGGCCTAATATTTCAATAATGCGTTCGTATTCAGTTGGCAGTAAGCCTAAATCTTTGGCGGTTTCAACGGTGGTAAGTTCCTGCGTCTCCAATGTTGTATTTTTTTATGAAAGGATGCCGCAAAAGTAGGGAAAAAAGCGGAAAGCTGAAAGGTAAAAGGAGAAAGCCTAATGCCAAAAGCGGAAAGCTGAAAGGCGAAAGGTAAAAGCAGGTTAATTACTCTTTTCGGTCATCTTCCAGCTTTCCGCTTTAATCTTTCAGCTCCTAATAATCAAGCATAAAGTTTACCGGCAATGTTAGTTGCACGCGTACCGCATGGCCGTTTTGCATCCCGGGTTTCCATGGCTTAGCCAGTTTTAAAACGCGGACCGCCTCCTCATTCAACCCAAACCCAGGTCCGCGTTCTATGTGTATGTTGGATATTGTTCCATCTTTTTCAATAATAAAGGTTACGAACACTTTGCCGCTCACCTGGTTTTCCATGGCTTTATCTGTAAAGTGCAAGTTTGATTGCAGGAATTTCGACCAGGCGGCGTCTCCACCTACCGGCTGCGGCATAATTTCAGCCACCTTAAGGGTTTCGTTTGATGATGCATCTGTGGCGGTGCCGGCACCCGTACTTATTCCGTTATTATCTGAGCCATTACCACCTGAGGTTCCTGCACCTGCTCCTTTAACATCTACCGGGCCGACAGCTACGTTATTTAAATCTTGAATTTTGGGTGGCTCCTGTGCTAATATATCAGATGTTACAACAGGAGGCAGATCTTTTATCATATTTACCGGCGCCGCGGCTTTTAAAGCTGCCGGTTTTTGCGTCTCAACTTTTGGCTTTGGCGGCTGGGCTTTGGTTGCCGGCGGAACTCTATAAAGCGTATTATCAATCTTTACATTTACTATTCCTTCCAGCACCGGTTTGGTCTTGATGATCATACCGATCACCCCTATTACAACGACGACTCCAAATATGCCCAACAGCAACGATTTTAAAACAGTCTGTGCATAATGCTGACGGATGTAATAAGCGCCATATTCTTTGTTTCGTTTGGCAAATACAAGTTCGAGCCACTCGTCCTTGTACAAATTAAAGTTTGAGATAAGCATAGTGATTAAAATTTAAAGTTTACATAAATAACGAGTATAAAACACCAGTTGTTGCAACAATATTGCTTTTTAGTATTTTTGCAACACAATTGCATTTAAGTATTTCTGCTGATAATTTTTTACCACTTTTTTAATCACTTTTGATAAAAATAATGCAATATTGTTGCGATTAAAAATTTACCAAAATCGCCCAAAAACAAAAAAGCTGCCCCGTTTTCGGCGGGACAGCTCCTTTTTTACTAAAATTTATAAAGCAGGATTTGTTAGAACGCGTATACCGCAGCTAACAAGAATTGAGAAGCAGTTTTAGTTGGCGCACCGTTGCTATCGGTAAAGATCTTGTCTTTACCACCATCCAATCGCACCTCAGGAATGAAAGTAAGCGGGCCAGATTTGATATTAGCAGTCAAAGTTAAAGCAGTGATGTCTGTACCACCGGTTACATCTTGTTTAAAGTACTCGCCTCTTAAACCTAAGGTAACCGCTTTTGATACCGCTAACTGCGGATATAAAGCAGCGCCTTTGTAGTTTGCAGCACCGCTACCGGTTTTATCAGCAGCGTTTAAGCCTAATTTAAAGGCATCAGTAATTTGGTAAGCAGTAGTCAAGTCAACAATAGTACCTGAAGCGGGCCCGGTCAACAAGTTTACATAAGCAGTCCAGCCTTTAACGGGTGCAACCATTAACTGCGCACCGAAAGTATTGATTTTACTAGCCGCAGTGTAAACGTTCCACTGGTCGTTGAAAATACCAACCATTAAGCTGGCGGCTGGCGAGAAAGTATATGTAGCTTTTACACCTGCATTTTGGAACGGACCGGCAGTGAACAGATATGAAGTTGAATAGTTGAAGTTCCCTACCGGAGATATCACCTCGTAACCAACGAAGGTACCAAAGTAACCGCCCGCTAAGTTGAAGTTGTCAGTCACGTCGTAAGAAACGTTTAAATTTTGTATATGGTAAAACTGACCTGATGGGCCTGTAGGCAATGATTGTTCCTGACCGCGCGGACCAAAAGAGATCTCGCCCACGAAAGATGCTTTGCCAACTTTCTTTTTAGCAGCCAGATCAAACATACCTATTGAGAATGAATTTTGATCTGAAGCAAAGCTGGTCGGGATATTGGCGTGACCTGAAAAATCATATTTATAATAAACATCGGCCGATCCTGAGATAACCAGGGGGGCATCGCTGGTAGTTTTTACCGTATCCTGCGCCTTTGAAGCCAGGCTAAATGCAGATACACCTAAAAATAATAGTAGTAATTTTTTCATGATTTAATTTGATAAGTGTTAATTGATAAATTGTTGTGTTTGTTGATTTGATATTTACTGTTATTTAATTATTGGCACACATAAACAAAGCGGCTGCCATGGGGGCTGGCTACTTTATAATTTATTGATTGTCATTAATTTATTATTTATTCATTCTTTCGGCAGCTTACGTTATCCTACCAAAATGGCAGGGTATGTGGTAGAATAATCCGGATATAACAAACCCTTGTACGGTTAAATAATAGCGTGGCTACCATCAGCCGCACAAGGGTTAAATATTATTTCAAATCCTTAGGCAGTTACTTTAGCGCCTGTTTCAAAAAGGCCGCTTAAGCTGATATCTTCGTCGGTGTTTGGATAAACATCAGTACCGTGGTCGAACATGTCGATACCACCAATACCAAGCTCACCTTCTTCTTCGATACGCAGTTTCCAAGGATGCGGCAATGTATTGATCAACTTCATCATGATGTAAGTAACTACAAACACAGCAATAGCAATTGTAAATGTACCCAAGGCCTGCGCAGCTAATACACTTGTACCGCCACCGTAGAACAAACCGGTTACCGGAGCGCTGTTATCGGGAGCGAAAACGCCGGTTACACCATACTGACCTGAAGCAAACAGACCTAATGATAAAGTACCCCAGATACCGCAGGCACCGTGTACAGATACAGCGCCAACCGGGTCGTCAATACGCAACCACTCGATAAAGTTCATGGCGAAGTACACGATGAAACCTGCAATAGCACCTAATAATAATGCACCAAGCGGGCTAACCCAGTAGCAAGGGCAAGTAATAGCAACCAAGCCGCCTAGTAAACCGTTAAGGGTATAACCCAAATCAAATTTACCTTTGGTTTTGCCCCACCATAAACCGGCTAACATTGCCATCATACCGCCAGAGCAGGCTGCAAGCGTAGTGTTGGCAGCAACGCGGCCAATACCTTGAACATCCATACCTGATAAAGTACTACCAGGGTTGAAGCCGTACCAGCCAAACCATAAAATAAAAGTACCTACAGCAGCCAGTGCCATATTGTGTCCCGGTGGCATGCCTCCCTTTTCTTTGTCGTCGCGAGCGAAAATTCTACCCAAGCGTGGGCCTAAAACTATTGCACCGGCTAATGAAGCTACACCGCCAATGGTATGTACTACAGTTGAACCTGCAAAATCGCGGAAACCTTGACCTAATGACGGTAAGAAACCTGTTGCAGAACCCATGGTTACTAACCATCCGTCAGGACCCCAGGCCCAGTGACCGATAATTGGGTAGATGAAACCGGTGATACCGATAGAGTATAAAATATCGCCACGGAAGCTGGTACGACCAATCATTGCACCTGATACGATGGTTGAGCAGGTATCGGCAAAAGCGTATTGGAAGATCCAGTGTGCCAGGATTGGAACACCATAAGCTTCGTAAGTAGCAGGAGTATTTTGAAGGAAGAACCAGTTTTTACCGTCCGGGCCGCCCCAGCCGATAAAGCCGTTTCCATGGCCAAACATGAAAGCATAACCTACAGCGTAGAATAAGATACCGCAAAGGCAGGTATCATAAATACACTCCATTAACACATTCACTGTTTCTCTCTTACGAGCGAAACCGGCTTCAAGCATTACGAAACCAGCCTGCATACCAAATACTAAGAATGCCGCAACCAATGTCCAAACTGTATTGATCGAGTTTGCGATCGATGTTTCCAGGTCGGTTGGTTTTGGAGCTGTTGCAGCATGAGCTGCAGTAGGCAATAAACCGGGAATAGTAAACATTGTTGCCACTACCAAGCCCAGGCCTATCATCTTTCCAGTTAAAATGGTCGCTCCCAGCGCCCATTTTTCCCTCGTCAATCCGCGAAACGCGCTTAGCAGGGTGAATTTTGGTGTTTTTACTTTCATTTTGTTTGTTGATTTAGAGAATTAGTTAAATGTGATTCTTTCTTTTTATATAATTTATAAATGTTGTTGCACTTTTTAAGATCAAATATTAACAATATCATGATTGAAATAACACTTTGTTAATATTTTCATAAAAATATAGACCAAAATCATAAAAAACAATAGTTTGATTAAAAAAAATGCATTTAAAACTAATTTTTTACAAAAAATATAAAATTTAACAATTATTTAATCGATTTATTGAATAATTTTCAATACTAAATTCACAATTAATTCAAATTATGCAATTTTTTATTTCATATAAATCATAAAAAAACAAACAAAAGGCTCTTTTAGCAATAAATTTTCGTCAAAAAATTAAAATAAGACCACAAAAAGCAACTACAAAAACAAAAAACTTAAAAAAACATCGATTAAAGCGGTGTATTTTGCAGCAATTATCGCCAAAAACAAAAAATCCAGAAAAAACAGCGATCTTTTATAATTCGTGAGGTATTTAGTCTTTATTTATAATAGATAATTCTATTTTTGATGTAAACCATCAAAATAAATCGCATATCATGCCTAATATTCGTTTTCAAGCGCTTCAGGCCGTGTTAACACGCACAATTCCTGAAACAAAAGCACCTTCTTCAAAAATTTCTGAATTTTTTGGGGCAAATGTGTTCGATATTAAAAAAATGAAAGAGCTTCTGTCAAAAGAAGCATTCAATAGTATTATAAACTCCATAGAAAAAGGCGAACCTATCCCCCGCGACATGGCCGAACACGTGGCAACTGCCATGAAATCATGGGCTTTAAGTCGCGGAGCTACGCATTACACCCACTGGTTCCAGCCTTTAACCGGCACTACTGCCGAAAAACACGACTCATTCTTTGAGCCTACACCTGATGGCGGCGCTATCGAAGTTTTTTCCGGCGATGCTTTAGCACAACAAGAGCCTGACGCATCAAGTTTCCCGAGTGGCGGTATCCGTAATACTTTCGAAGCTCGGGGTTATACTGCCTGGGATCCGTCATCACCTGCCTTTATTATGGCGCGTACCTTATGTATCCCTACTGTATTCGTATCATACACCGGCGAGGCTTTGGATTATAAGGTACCTTTATTAAAGGCGGTAAGCGCTTTAGATAAAGCCGCGGTTGATGTTTGCCACTACTTTGATAAGAGCGTTGAAAAGGTAAACGCATCACTGGGTATTGAGCAGGAATATTTTCTGGTCGACTTAGCCTTATTTAATGCACGCCCTGATTTATATCTGACCGGCCGCACGCTATTTGGCCACATGTCTGCCAAAAACCAGCAACTGGAAGATCATTACTTTGGTTCGATACCTGAACGCGTTTATGCCTTTATGCAGGATATGGAAACCGAGGCCTTATTATTAGGTATACCTTTAAAGACTCGCCATAATGAGGTTGCGCCTTCGCAATTTGAATGTGCACCTATTTATGAAGAGATTAACCTGGCTATAGATCATAACCAATTATTAATGGACTTGATGGATCGCGTAGCTAAGCGCCATAACTTTAAGGTATTGCTGCATGAGAAACCTTATGCCGGCATCAATGGCTCAGGCAAACACAATAACTGGTCGATGATTACCAATACAGGCAAAAACCTGTTGTCGCCGGGTAAAACGCCTAAAAACAACTTGATGTTCCTGACCTTTTTTGTGAATACCATAAAAGCGGTTTATGAACATGCCGATCTGCTAAGATCATCCATCGCCTCAGTAAACAACGACCATCGTTTGGGTGCCAACGAGGCCCCTCCTGCTATTATATCTATATTCCTGGGTAGTCAGCTGAGTGAGTTACTGGATGAGATCGAGACATCACGCATTAGCAAAAAAATCAAGGACGAAGCTTTGTTATGGCAAGGTATACCTAAAATCCCGCAGATATTAAAAGACAATACCGACCGTAACCGTACCTCGCCGTTTGCCTTTACCGGCAACAAATTCGAGCTGCGTGCGGTGGGCTCGTCGGCTAACTCTGCTAGTCCGATGACTATATTAAATATGATAGTTGCCGACCAGCTAAAGAAATTCAAATACGATGTAGACAAACTATTACGTAAAGGCGAGAAAAAAGACGTTGCCTTGTTAATGGTATTGAAAAAATACATCAAAGAATCAAAAAGCATCCGTTTTGAAGGCAACGGCTACAGCGAAGAATGGGAAAAAGAGGCCGAGCGTCGTGGTTTATCAAACATCAAAACCACACCGAAAGCGCTGGACGCATTGATTTCTGAAAAATCTGAGATCGTTTATGAAGAAACCGCCGTCTATACCCGTCGCGAGGCACATGCCCGTCATGAGATCTTGTTAGATGCCTTCTATAAAAAACTACAAATCGAGGCCCGTGTAATCGGCGAGCTGGTAATGAACGTCATCATCCCAAGCGCTGTTGAGTATCAAAGCAAATTGGTTGAAAACGCCAGGGGTTTGAAAGATCTGGGATTAGACAAATCAACCTATCAGGTGCAGGTTGATATTATCAATAAGCTATCAGAGCACATCAATTTCATCAAATCAAACTGCGACGCCATGGTGGCCGAGCGTAAAAAAGCCAATGAAATTGAAGATTTGCGCGAAAAAGCCATTGTTTATGACGAAAAAGTTAAATCATACTTCCAGCCGATACGCTACCACGTAGACAAACTGGAACAGTTGGTTGACGATTCGCTTTGGCCGCTGCCTAAGTTTAGAGAGTTGTTATTTATTAAGTAATATAGAAAGCCTCCGAAATCGGAGGCTTCTTTATTTTAAAAGAAGTGTGTTGGGCTGTCATGCTGAGGCACTCGAAGTATGAGGGCAGGCCTACGCAGCGATCGACTTCCCCCAACGCGTCATTGCGAGGAACGAAGCAATCTCTGCGCGATAGTCACACCTTGCTCAATTGATTAACGTATGTAGAGATTGCTTCGTTCCTCGCAATGACGTGATTTACTAATTTTCCAACACTTGGGTTACCTTTTCCAACTATCATCTTGTTTCATTCTGTTTCACTCAATTTTCATAAAATATTAACAACCAATACATTAACCAAAAATCATGTTTCACTTGTTTCATTTGTTTCACCTTTTCGTGAAACAAGCATCGCCTTAAACAAATGAATATCGACATTAAGCGTATATTTGCCCATGGTTTCTTCGCAACGATATGATCAGCGAGGCGTATCGGCCTCAAAAGACGACGTACACAACGCAATCAAAAACATCGACAAAGGCATTTTCCCGAAAGCTTTTTGTAAGATCATCCCCGACATACTAAACGGCGACCCCGACTATTGCAACATCATGCATGCTGACGGCGCGGGTACCAAATCGTCGCTGGCTTACACTTACTGGAAAGAAACCGGCGACTTGTCTGTTTGGCGCGGTATTGCGCAGGACGCCATCATCATGAACCTGGACGACCTGCTGTGTGTTGGCGCTACCGATAATATTCTACTATCATCAACCATTGGCCGCAACAAAAATCTGATACCGGGCGAAGTGATAGCTGCCATTATTAATGGTACCGAAGAGATTTTGACCGAGCTGCGTGACGCCGGCATCGGCATCTACTCAACCGGCGGCGAAACCGCCGACGTGGGCGACCTGGTGCGCACCGTCATTGTCGACTCTACTGTTACCTGCCGCATGAAACGTGAAGATGTCATCTCAAACCACCGTATCCAACCCGGCGATGTGATTGTAGGTCTGGCCTCATATGGCAAAGCCGCTTACGAGAAAGAATACAACGGCGGTATGGGCTCAAACGGCCTTACGTCTGCCCGTCATGATGTGTTTAACAAAACCATCGCCCAAAAATACCCTGAAAGCTATGATGCGGCTATTCCGTACGAACTGATCTTCTCAGGCACCAAAAACCTAACAGATCCAATCGAAATAGGCAACGGCCAATCAGTTACTGCCGGCAAGTTAGTGTTATCTGCTACCCGTACCTACGCGCCTATCATCAAACAAATATTAGATAAATACCGCAGTCAGGTTCATGGCATGGTACATTGCAGCGGCGGCGCTCAAACTAAGGTGCTGCACTTTGTAGATGAGCTGCATATTATCAAAGACAACCTGTTCCCTATTCCGCCGCTGTTTAAATTAATCCACGAGGAATCAAAAACCAGCTGGCAGGAAATGTACAAGGTATTCAATATGGGTCACCGCATGGAGCTATATGTTCCGCAGGAGATTGCCGAAGATCTTATCCAAATTTCAAAAAGCTTTGGCGTAGACGCACAGATCATTGGCCGCGTTGAAGCCGCCGAACAAAAGCAAGTGACTATTAGTTCTGAATTTGGCGAGTTTATATACAACTAATCAAGAACATTAATATAAAAAAGGCCTCCGTCTGCAAACGGAGGCCTTTTCAGTTTAGTTCTGTTTATAAAGATTAATACAACGTGAATTCAACACGGCGGTTCATCTGACGCCCCTTGGCGGTTTTGTTTGTAGCGATAGGCTGGGTTTCACCATAACCGGTAGCTTCAATGCGGGATGGATTTGCACCCTTACTTACCAGGAATGATTTAACAGACTCAGCACGATCTTTTGATAGTCTCAGATTAGCGGCGTCCGAACCTACATTATCGGTATGACCGGCTAATTTCAGGCTAAAGTTTTTGTCGACCAATAGTTTAGCAACACGCTCCAATGTTGGATATGAGTGCGCACGGATAGTAGCTTTACCAAAGTCGAACTCTAAGTTTTTAATAGCTTCTCTAACAATTCTCCTGTCCTCTTCAGTTACGATAACTTTAGTTTGAGCAGCAGGCAGCGGACAACCTGAGCCATCAACTTTGGTACCCGCCGGCGTTCCCGGACATTTATCAAAGAAATCAGGCACACCGTCGCCGTCGGCATCGGCAGTGAATTTAGCCAGGTTGGCATTGGTAGTGGCCAGACTGGCTTTGGTGGCGTCCAAATCGTTTTTCAGCTGATCGTTCTGCGCTTTTTGAGCGTCAAGTTCTGATTGCAATTTCTCTTCAGATACGATGTATTCATGACGCATTGATGCAACCGGATTATGTCTGGCCAATTGCGGCTTTGATTTTGGACCTAAAGCAAATTCCAAACCTATGTGGGCATAAGAGAATTTATCATTATGGTCTCCATAATTATAAGCATCAAGGTTATCACCATCAACAAAGTTTACCTGGTAGCCTAAATCAAGATTAATGTCTGAGCCCAGAGCAAACTTAATACCTATTCCCAATGGGATATACATGTTTTTGATGTTGTGATCAACGGTTATCGGAGCGCCCGCGCTACGACCAAATGTAGGCTGATACCATGAAAAACCGGCACCGGCAGTTACATAAGGCTGAATAACATTCTCCTGATTGTGCCAATTAATATTGGCAAAAGTAAAATTTCCTGACAAGTCGAACGCTGACTTTAATTGAGTTGTATAATAAGTATATGCAGGATCTTGCGCCTGATTACCTGATATTTTACCGCGAAGGTAGCTTAACTGAAGGCCGAATGTATGAAACAGTTGGTCTTTAATATAAGCCCCATAGCCAAGCTCGCTTTTTGGGTGTATAAAGTCTTCTTTGCTCCCTCTGAAAATAGTATATGGCGTTAATAAACCGCCATTAACACCAACAGACCATGTACGGAATGAACTGGTGGGAGAAAAAGGTTGAACGTACTGCGAATCGCCGGTAGATGTGCTTTGTGCAAATGCACTACCACTTAAAAGGATACTTGCCGCTATCAGAACGGCTTTTGTAAAATTTGTTTTCATAGCAATTATTTTAGTTGAAAATGCTCTAAAAAGAGGCAAATTGTCTAACGAGGCACAATTGCAGTGCCACAATAGCCAAAATCAACTAAACTTACTATGCCACAATTATTAACAAACGAGGGCGATAATTACTTATCGCCCTCAAAAATATACAGGTTTGTATAAAATATTGTTTAGATAAAAGTGATGTTAACCCGCGCTTTTTGCCAATGCCTGAGTAATATCTGCTATGATATCTTCCGCTTTTTCTAAACCGGTTGATATACGGATTAAACCCGGAGTAATACCTACAGCCAACTGTTCGGCACTACTTAATTTAGAGTGTGTAGTACTGGCTGGGTGTGACGCAATACTCCGAGTGTCGCCCAGGTTAGCAGTTACCGTAAGCAGTTCTAACGCGTCAAGGAATTTACGACCGGCTTCTACCCCGCCTTTTAGTTCCATGCAGAATACGCCACCGCCCATTTTCATTTGCTTTTTGGCGATGTCAAACTGTGGATGACCTTCCAGCAGCGGGTATTTAACCCATGCAACTTCAGGATTGCTTTGTAGTGCTTTAGCAACGGCCAGGGCATTTTCGCAATGACGCGTCATGCGTACGTCTAAAGTCTCCAGGCTTTTGCTCAATACCCAAGCGTTAAACGGTGCTAATGATGGACCGGTATTGCGGCAAAACAGGTAAATCTCATTAATCAAATCCTTCCGACCTAAAATGACACCACCCAGCACACGCCCCTGGCCATCTATCCATTTAGTAGCCGAGTGTACAACCAGGTCGGCACCATATTCGATAGGCTTTTGCAGCAAAGGCGTCGCAAAGCAATTATCTACATTTAATATCAGATTATGCTTTTTTGAGAATTTACCGGCCCACTCCAAGTCCAGCACCTCTAATTGCGGATTGGTTGGTGTTTCCAGGTAAACCATTTTGGTATTTAGCTTCACGGCAGCTTCCCATGCTGCTTCATCGTTAGCAGGCACCAATGTGTGCTCAATGCCGAAACGCTGCAAGTACTTAGTAACAATAGTGTATGTACTACCAAATACCGAGCTGCAGCAAATCAGGTGATCGCCTTTTTGTAACAACGCAAAGAAAGTCCCGAATATAGCTGCCATACCGCTAGCGGTAGCAAAACCGTCTTCAGCACCTTCCAGCACACACATTTTAGCGACAAACTCATCAACGTTTGGGTTGCTGAAACGACTGTAAATATTGTCTTGATTTTCGCCGGCAAAAGCTGCGCGCATGGTTTCAGCTTCATCAAAAGTAAAGCTGCTGGTTAAGTATAATGGCGTTGAATGCTCCCTTTGCTGCGTTTTTTCAGTCTGGATGCGTATAGCCTGGGTAATTGGGTCTAACTGAGATGACATGGGTAGTATTTTATTTAGTTTCTGCAGGATGTACAAACACCTGCGTTTTAATAGCGGCGCCGGCTCTTTCCAGAGTTGAAGCAACCGAACAATATTTATTTACAGATAGGTCGACCGCCCGACTTGCTTTATCCGGGTCGATATCGCCATATAAATGAAACTCGATGGTGACGTCTTTCCATAATGACGGCTCAACTCCTGCTTCGCGATCGCCATTAATCACCATCTTATAATCCTTAACGTCCTGACGTTGTTTTTTCAGAATAGTGATCACATCAATAGCCGAGCAACCGCCCAGGCCCATCAATAACATTTGCATCGGACGAACGCCAAAATTCTGACCGCCGCTTTCAGGGCTGCTGTCCATTTGTACGGTGTGTCCGTTCTCGTCGCTGGCGGCAAAGCCGAAATCGCCGTGCACGCGCTCTAAATTAATTGTAGCCATAGTGTATGATAAGAAGAGTGCTAAGTTATAACTTTTGCGTCAGGAAAACCGGCCGAAAAGCAAGATTAGTGTAAACTTTACAGCATCAATACACTTTTGCCAGATGACCTTTCATATGCTCCACATAATCGGCAGCCAACCATTCCACAGTGTGCAGGCTTACTTCCATTTTGCCATTATCGCATTGTGCGTTTAGGCGGTCATGCGGATAATTTTTCAATACACGGATGATCTGAAAGTTCAGCAATCGCCACAGCTCTAAGATCTCATTGATATCCTCATCCTGATAATGCTGTATCTGTACCCACTCTACCTGGTCATAAACCAACTTAAAACCTTCCTGGTAAGTACACCTTACAAAACGCTGCAGATTTATCTGCGCGCTGTCAATCAAATGCCCCATAATTTCTTTGCGCGACCATTTATCGGGCGATGGCTTGCTGTCCCAATCAATAGATTGCAAGTCTTGGGTCAACAAATCGTCAATTACAGTAGCTAATGCGTGGATGGTATTTTTCATAGCGATGACTGTGCGAATCATTAAAATTGCGCAAACAAAAGTGCTTATCAAATCAAAATTGCATATTTTCACGTTTCCATACATCACAACTATCGCATGGCTTTAAATTATATCTGGATTGCCTTCTTTGTTATCTCCTTCGTGATCGGCCTCATTAAGCTGATATTTTTTGGTGATACCGAGATATTTAAGCTGATGGTTGACGGCACCTTTGATTCCACAAAATCGGCGGTAATGGATATAGCCTTGCCCCTGGTTGGTATTATGGCTTACTATTTGGGCGTATTAAAAATTGCAGAAAGAGCTGGCGCTATCGATTTCTTGTCGCGTATTGTAGGGCCGTTCTTTAACCGCTTATTTCCTGAGGTGCCTAAAAATCACCCGGCCGTCGGCCAGATGATGATGAACTATTCAGCCAATCTCTTAGGATTAGATAATGCCGCTACTCCCTTTGGCTTAAAAGCCATGAAAGAGTTGCAGGAGCTAAATCAGGACAAAGAAACCGCCTCCAATTCGCAAATTATGTTCCTGGTGCTCCACGCTTCAGGATTGACATTGTTACCCATTGCTATTATTGCGCAGCGCGCTATTTATCATTCAAAAGACCCAAGCGATATTTTTATCCCGTGCATCATTGCCACCTATGTAGCAACCCTGGCCGGCTTAATTGTGGTGGCTATAAAACAACGTATCAACTTGTTTGACAGGGTCATTCTGGCCTGGCTGGGAAGCATTACCGCATTTATTGTTGCATTGGTATGGTATTTTAGCTACTATTTAACTCACGGCCAGATAAGCCTGGTTTCCAAAGTATTCAGCAACCTGGTGCTATTTGGCTTACCCGTGTTATTTATTTTAGGCGGGCTCCGCAAAAAGATCAATGTATTTGAGGCATTTATAGATGGTGCTAAAGAAAGCTTTGAAGTAGCAATTAAAATCATTCCTTACCTGGTAGGGCTCTTAGCGGCAGTGAGTATATTTCGTATCAGCGGTGCGGTGGGTTATCTGGGCGATGGCTTTAAATGGTTGTTTGGCCACTTTAATATCGACACTCGTTTCACAGATGTATTGCCGATAGCCTTTTTGCGCCCGCTTAGCGGCTCAGGTGCACGGGCCATGATGCTCGACAACTTAAAAAACTTTGGAGCGGATAGTTTTGTGGGCCATCTATCGAGCGTTCTATATGGCACTGCCGACACCACATTTTACATTGTAGCCTTATATTTTGGTGCCGTAGGCGTCAAAAAAACACGTTACGCCGTGCCTGCCATGCTTATTGCCGACTTCTTCGGAATAGTCACCGCTATCCTGATCTCATATTTGTTTTTCGGATAAAAAAAGCCGGCTACAATAAATTGCAGCCGGCTTAATCACTCTAAAACAATCACCTCTTAACTTTGTAGAAGTATCTTTTAATAATTATATATGGATATGATTATTTGCTAACTAAAAAGTTTAGTCAAAGGTACCAATAAATTGGCTGTTTAAACTTACACCCCGTTCTTTATGACGACTGCGTGACAGTATCCGCAGTATCAATACATTAGCCCTTTTATAAAAATATCGAGCAATAATAAACGCTTGGTATGTATCTCTTCCAGGTGTTCTTTTTGAGGAAACATTACCTTTTTGTGCGATACTGCGCTTACCCTTACCCCATGCAAGGCGTCGATTAACAAATCAACAATCTGCTCCGGATTTTCAACCGGTTTCATGCGTCCTTTCTTTTCCTCAATGCGGATGGCAGTGCTCAGCAGCGTCAGCTCAGCCTGGCGTATTTCGGTAATAATCTCCCAGATGGTATCCGGCAAATTCTGCTCATTTACCCTGAAGAAATCAAAGAAATTATAATTTTTAACGATGAAGTTATGTTGCAGATCAACCTGCGCCGCGAAAGCCTCTTTTAGCGTATCAAACTGACTAAGCTCATTTTCCAGATTTTGGATGTATTCGCCGGCCAGCTTGCGCATTACCGCTATATAGAGCTGGCTTTTGTCAGGGAAATAGTAATACAGTAGAGCTTTTGATAAAGACAAGTCGCCGGCTATTTCGTTCATTGTGGTTTTTGAATAACCATAATGCAAAAAGCGCTGATAAGCGGCCTCTAATATCTTTTCGCGTTTGATGTCTTGCTGATCGACTGCTGAATTCATTATTAACTTTAATGCAAAAACTGACTATTTAAACAAAATTATCAAATATTCTACACTAATAACTTACAAGGGCCCTTTTAAGTGTTTAACCTCACGAAATTGATACACAAATTACATTTAAATTAAGATTTTTTAATAAATCAGGCGAGACGAGCTATGCCTACCCCCGCTCCGACAACCAGCGCGTCTTCAAGCGCGCCGATGATTGGGTCGATAATCCCGGAGTTTTTCACCGTTGCTTTGCGTAAAAAGAAACTACCGTATGTGGAAGCTATTGCCACCGAGCCGCCCAACAAAGCACCCAGCCAGCCGTTTCCACCGCTGGCTTTAAAAATACCTGCGCCGGCCAACGCACCCGATACGCAGCGCGCAGTTACAGACACTGGTTTAATTCTGTTTGGAGCAGATGGGAGTTTATCGCCTATAAACTCGGCTATCGCCATATATTTTAGTCCGTTGGCTATAACGTTGGTTTGCATGAAACTCAGGCCCGATTTGGCCAATGCTTTTGTTTTATGATGACTTAAAATATAACTGGTAATAGCCGGGGCCGATGCCGAGCGCATGCCGGCCAACATACCAATGCCCACAGTTTGCCAAAGCGGTTTTTCGATTTTCTTTTTCATGGTAGATAATAATGATGTCGCTTCATAAATCGCAATAATCATTCCTAAACTGGCATAGTTTTGATGGCATAAGCTAAAACTATCCATATGAAATTACATCAGGAAAACGCTTTAGGCGAATTAGGCCGGGCAATAGGCAATGGTTTATTAGCAGGCGTCGCGGCGACGGCGGCCATTACCATATCGCAAATAATAGAGATGAGCATTACCAAACGGCAGCCAAGCCAGGCACCCGTTAAAGTAGCGTCTGAAACCGTACGCGCAAAACCGACTAACGAAGAGGATAAGGGCAAACTATCACAAGAAATACATTGGGCCTACGGCACTGCCTGGGGTATATCGCGCGGCTTAATCGGACTAACCGGTTTAAAAGGCCTGCCCGCAGCATTAGTCCATTTTGTGACCGTATGGGGCACATCCTTAGTAATGTTACCGCATTATGACGCCACTAAACCAATACAAGAAAGAGAACCAAAAGATTTAGCTATCGATGGCCTGCATCATGCTGTATATGCCATGACAGCAGGCTTGGTTTACGATGCATTAGACGCCGGCAGCAAAACCCAAAAACGTGTTGACAGGCTGGACAGACTAATCCAGCATCTGCGCTTTAAGGGTCTGTTAAACACCATCAGGTCATAAACAAAAAAGGCCTCCGTTAATTCGGGAGGCCTTTACTATTAGTGTGCAGCTTCAAGAGCTACAGGTTCTGCTTTTTTATTTTTCTTTCTTCGGT
>Ga0157371_10000526_pt1 | contig 45746 bp, 43 predicted proteins | sample C45metaG_FD_113462 | JGI IMG/M metagenome (GOLD analysis project Ga0157371, IMG submission 113462) | Corn rhizosphere microbial communities from Kellogg Biological Station, Michigan, USA - C4-5 metaG | ecosystem: Host-associated > Plants > Roots > Rhizosphere > Soil | place: USA: Michigan... | reverse complement strand
GTCGCCCACAGCATCCTTAGTGTCTTCGAGCACTTCACGCAGCAGGCGAACACGATTTTTAAGGCTGCCGCCGTAATGATCGGTACGAGTGTTGTAGCGAGGAAGCAGGAACTGCTGAAGGATCGAAAGGTTATGCGCCGCGTAGACGTAGATAATGTTGAAGCCAGCACGCTTGGCGCGCAGCGCGGCATTTCGATGCCAGGTTCTGAAGTCCTTGATGTCTCGAAGCGACATCCCCCGCGCCTGAATCGGCTCTTCCATAGCAATTGACCGGTGGGACGGCGCGATTGGCGGCATCCGCGAGTCCTGGTTGCCAAAAGCCAGGCCCACATGCGCCAACTCGATCCCCGCCAAGGCTCCATGCGCCTGAACAGCCCGGGTCATGGCATGGACGGCAGGGATGTCGGCATCATCCCAAAGCCGGCCCTCGGCATAGGGCCCTTGGTCAGAGGTGGGGTGAATGTCAGTAATTTCCGTGCAGATCGTCCCCCAACCACCTTCCGCTTTCACGCCTCGCATAGCCGCGAGCATGTTTGGCCGGACGTGTCCCATGCCATTGCAATGAGGAACCTGGAAAAAACGGTTGGGAGCCGTGACGGGCCCAATTTTCACGGGCTCGAAGAGAATGGAATAGCGCGGATCTGTCGTCACAGGACGTACCTCTGGATGACCAGGAGCTTGGCGCTCCTTACGTTGTTATGGCCATCACTGTGAAACAGCATATGAAAATATGCAATATATTTCATGAAGGAAATATATTTATTTCACACCCGCTCAGACTGAGCCCGGCTACCTGGCGATTGGCGCCAGTGCGCACAGCCTGTGGTCAAGTGGCCTGTGCGGCCGTCAGGAGCTGCTCATCCCTGACTTTGTCAGAGCACCAATGTGAAAATCCCATGAACAAAATCTGAAGTTTTCACGACGTCCGGTATACTGCAGGCCGTCCCGACCAAAAACCGACATTGGTTATCATTTGCGGCAACACCCGCTATCCCCCACCCCTTAAAACCTACTCGCCATCCGCGTGTACCCCTTGGAGCCAAGAATGAACGACCACGTTGCAGGCCTGAGAATCAAATATCTGCGCAAGAAAAAAGGTCTCAGTCTTCAGCAGGTAGCTGATCGAATTGGCAGATCGATTGGTTTTGTCTCTCAGATCGAACGAGGACTTTCCCAACCGAGCATTGAAGACATCGGGGCGATCGCTCAGCTTTTGGAAGTCGACTACTTGAGCTTTTTTACTTCCGAGCAGGAACTGCCTAAGCACCCTGTCCTGGTGAAACGCCGGGAGCGCTCGGCGCTTGATTATCGCGGGGGCATAAAGGACCAACTTCTGTCGCCCGATATTTCTGGCAAGTTTCATATGCTGCTGACAGAAATTGCCCCGGGCTCCAGATCAAGCGACGATCTGATGACGGATGCGGGAGAACAAGGCGGCCTGGTTCTGGATGGTGAACTGGAACTGACAATCAATGGAGAAACACTTCACCTGGTTGAGGGTGACAGCTTCCATTTCACGTCCAGCACCCCGCACAGCTACGTCAACAAGGGCCAAATACCAACCAAAATTGTTTGGGTATTTGCCCTCCGCTAACCCCATTTCATTCGCCTATTTGGGCACATCCACCGCTCTTCACTCCCCCCTTCCAGCTCTGGCCCCGAGTTTTTCACGCGGGCCCAGCCTCTCACCGTCCGCGTAATCAACTGATTTATAACGTTTTTTTCAAATCGACGAGCTCTCATTTCAAACCGCTTGCCTGGCGCCGTGAAAAAACGTATAAAATTTCACGAGCATCTCTCGTACCGTCAGCGCTTTTCCCTGCTCCTTCGAAAGGAAGCCCGCGCAGGCTCGGTTCGTGAGTTCCGTCACCCAAAAAGCGCGGCCATCGCTCCACGCAGATGGCTCCAAATACGCATTGCTACACCTCCAGCAGGCTAGGTAATAACAAGATGAAAGTATTGGTAGCGATAAAACGGGTCGTTGATTACAACGTGAAGGTCCGCGTGAAGGCGGACAACTCCGGTGTTGATCTCGCCAACGTCAAGATGTCGATGAACCCCTTCTGCGAAATCGCCGTGGAAGAGGCCGTACGCTTGAAAGAGAAAGGCATTGCGAGCGAAATCGTCGTCGTCACCATTGGTCCGAACGCCGCCCAGGAGCAACTGCGTACTGCCCTGGCCCTGGGCGCTGACCGCGCTGTACTGGTTGAGTCCGACGACGAGCTGAACGCTCTGGCCGTGGCCAAGCTGCTCAAGGCCGTGCTCGACAAGGAACAGCCGCAACTGGTCATCCTCGGAAAGCAAGCCATCGACAGCGACAACAACCAGACCGGCCAGATGCTGGGCGCCCTGAGCGGCTATGCACAGGGTACTTTCGCTTCCATGGTCGAAGTGACGGGCGACAAGGTCAATGTGACTCGTGAGATCGATGGTGGCCTGCAAACCATCGTGCTGGACCAGCCCGCCATCGTTACCACAGACCTGCGCTTGAACGAGCCGCGTTACGCATCGCTGCCGAACATCATGAAAGCAAAGAAGAAGCCGCTGGACGTGGTCACACCGGACGCCCTCGGCGTATCCACCGCATCTACCGTCAAAATCCTGAAAGTTGAAGCGCCGACCACGCGCCAGGCCGGCATCAAGGTCAAGTCCGTGGCTGAACTGGTTGAGAAACTGAAAAACGAAGCGAAGGTGATCTGAGATGGCAATCCTGGTAATCGCTGAACTCAACGACGGCGTCTTGGGCGCTGCGACTCTGAATACCGTCACTGCCGCTCAGAAGATGGGTGACGACATCCACGTGCTGGTTGCGGGTTCCAATGTCGGCGCTGCCGCCGAAGCCGCTGCCAAGGTTGCTGGCGTGTCTCGGGTACTTGTTGCCGACAACACCGCTTATGCGCATCAGTTGCCGGAAAACGTTGCGCCGTTGATTGCCACCTTGGGCAAGGACTACAGCCACGTACTGGCCCCGGCTACGACCAACGGCAAGAACTACCTGCCGCGCGTAGCCGCACTGTTGAACGTCGACCAGCTCTCCGAAATCATCGCTGTTGTAAGCGCCGACACCTTCAAGCGTACGATCTACGCCGGCAACGCCATCGCCACCGTGCAGTCCTCGGCTGCCGTGAAAGTGATCACCGTGCGTGCCACCGGGTTCGACGCCGCCGCCGCTGAGGGCGGTAACGCCGTGGTTGAAGCGATCAATATCGTCACTGATGCAGGCAAATCCGCCTTCGTCGGCGAAGAGCTGGCCAAGTCCGACCGCCCGGAACTGACCGTCGCCAAGATCGTCGTGTCCGGCGGTCGGGGCATGGGCAATGGCGACAACTTCAGCCTGCTCTATTCCCTGGCGGACAAGCTCGGTGCCGGCGTGGGTGCCTCCCGTGCTGCCGTCGATGCTGGCTTTGTACCGAACGATATGCAGGTCGGCCAGACCGGCAAGATTGTCGCGCCGCAGCTGTACATCGCCGTAGGTATCTCCGGCGCCATCCAACACCTTGCAGGCATGAAGGATTCCAAGGTCATCGTCGCGATCAACAAAGACGAAGAGGCGCCGATTTTCCAGGTCGCGGACTACGGCCTGGTCGGTGATCTGTTCGAGCTCATTCCAGAGCTGGAGAAAGCCCTTTAAGGGATAGGTTGCCGCTCTCGAAACAACGGTTCCCGCTTTAGCCGGTTCTGCCGGCTTCTTTTTACACGCCACTCTTATAATAAGTACGAAGCACATGCGTGAATTTATGGAATATGACGTCGTCATCGTCGGTGCTGGCCCTGCCGGGCTTTCTGCCGCATGCCGACTGAAGCAGCAGGCCGCCGCAACGGGACAGGAGATCAGCGTATGCGTGGTCGAGAAAGGTTCGGAGATCGGTGCCCACATCCTCTCCGGCGCCGTATTCGAACCTCGCGCCCTGAACGAACTCTTCCCTGACTGGAAAGACCTGGGCGCCCCGTTGAATACCCCTGTAGCCCGCGACGACATCTACCTGCTCCAAGGACCGGAAAACGCTAAGCGAATTCCCCATTTTTTCGTCCCGAAGACCCTGCACAACGTGGGAAATTACATCATTTCCCTGGGCAACCTCTGCCGCTGGCTGGCCCGACAGGCGGAAGGCCTGGGTGTGGAGATCTATCCGGGTTTCGCCGCCCAGGAAGTGCTGTTCGACCAGGGCGGTGTTGTTTGCGGCATCGTCACCGGCGATCTCGGCGTCGACCGCGAAGGCAACCCGAAAGAAGGTTACTACACCCTCGGCATGGAGCTACGCGCCAAGTACACCCTGTTCGCCGAAGGTTGCCGTGGTCACCTCGGCAAGCAACTGATCAAGAAGTACAACCTGGATTGCGACGCCGACACCCAGCACTACGGCATTGGCATCAAGGAAGTCTGGGACATCGATCCGAGCAAACACCAGCCCGGCCTGGTGGTTCACACTGCCGGCTGGCCACTGAACGACGAGAATCCAGGTGGCTCCTTCCTCTATCACCTGGAGAACAACCAGGTGGTCGTCGGCCTGATTGTCGACCTGTCCTATAGCAACCCGTACCTGTCGCCGTTCGGCGAGTTCCAGCGCTACAAGCACCATCCGGTCGTCAAGCAGTACCTGGAAGGCGGCAAGCGTGTGGCCTATGGCGCCCGCGCTATCTGCAAGGGTGGCCTGAACGCCCTGCCGAAGATGGTCTTCCCAGGCGGCGCGCTGATCGGTTGCGATCTGGGCACTCTGAACTTCGCCAAGATCAAGGGCAGCCACACCGCCATGAAGTCGGGCATGCTGGCTGCGCAAGCGACCGCTGAAGCGCTGGCTGCAGGTCGCAAGGGTGACGAGCTCACCGGCTACGTCGATGCCTTCAAATCCAGTTGGCTGTTTGACGAACTGTTTCGCAGCCGCAACTTCGGCGCCGCCATTCACAAATTCGGCGCCTTGGTCGGCGGTGCCTTCAACTACATCGACCAGAATTGGTTTGGTGGCAAAACTCCCTTCACCTTGCGCGACAACAAGCCGGACTACGCCTGCCTGAAGCCAGCCGCCGAGTCCCCACGCATCGAGTATCCGAAGCCGGACTCAAAGATCAGCTTCGACAAACTCTCTTCGGTGTTCCTCTCCAGCACCAACCATGAAGAAGACCAACCGGTGCATCTGCGCCTGGCTGACGCGAGCATCCCGCTCGTCAAGAACCTGCCCCTCTACGACGAACCCGCGCAGCGCTACTGCCCGGCAGGTGTTTACGAAGTGTTGAACAACGATGACGGGATCAAGCGCTTCCAGATCAACGCCCAGAACTGTGTGCACTGTAAAACCTGCGACATCAAGGACCCGGCCCAGAACATCACCTGGGTGGCCCCGGAAGGAACCGGCGGTCCCAACTACGCCAACATGTAATTCCCTGATCAAACAATAAATATGGGTACAACAATGCAAACCAAACTACTGATCGATGGCAAACTGATATCCGGTCTTGGTGCGTCCCAGGCGGTCCTGAATCCGTCGACCGGCGAGGTCATCATCGAAATCCCCGAAGCTGACGCCAGCCAGGTCAATGCGGCCATCGACGCCGCCGAAGCGGCGTTTGAAGGCTGGTCTCGCCTCTCGCCCAAAGACCGTAGCGCAGCACTGCTCAAGATTGCCGATCTCATTGACCTACACGCTGAAGAACTTGCCCGCCTTGAGTCGCTGAACTGCGGCAAGCCTTATCCCGCCGTGCTCAACGATGAACTGCCTGCCGTGGCTGACGTGTTTCGTTTCTTTGCGGGGGCCGCTCGATGCCTGAACGGTAGCGCCGCCGGCGAATACCTGCCGGGGTATACCTCGATGATTCGCCGCGATCCCATCGGCGTCATCGCGTCCATCGCACCCTGGAACTATCCGCTGATGATGGTTGCGTGGAAGATCGCACCTGCACTGGTCGCCGGTAACACGGTCGTCCTCAAGCCCTCGGAACAAACCCCGCTCACGGCACTGCGCCTGGCCGAACTCGTAAACACAGTCCTGCCTCAAGGTACGCTCAACATTGTCTTCGGTCGCGGACCCTCGGTTGGGGCGACGCTCGTGACTCACCCGAAAGTTCGGATGGTCTCGCTTACCGGCTCCGTCGCGACTGGCGCGAACATCATTTCGAGCACCAGTAGCGAGATCAAGCGCATGCACATGGAGCTGGGAGGCAAGGCACCCGTGCTAATTTTCGATGACGCCGATATCGATGCGGCAGTCGAAGGGATCAGGACCTTTGGTTTCTACAATGCGGGCCAGGACTGCACCGCCGCCACCCGCATCTATGCCCAGGAAGGCATTTACGAACAGTTCGTGGAGAAACTGGGCGCAGCGGTAAGCACCCTCAAGTACGGTCTTCAGGATGAAGACAGTGTCGAACTGGGCCCGCTGATCACCTCCCAACATCGTGACCGGGTGAAAGAGTTGGTCGATCGCGCGATTGCTCAACCGCACATCCGAGTAGTCACTGGCGGCAAGCCGGTTGATGGCCCCGGCTACTTCTTCGAGCCGACGGTGCTTGCTGACGCGAAGCAAGACGATGAAATCGTACGGCGCGAAGTCTTTGGCCCCGTCGTGTCGGTCACCAAGTTCACCGACGAAGCCCAGGTACTGGCCTGGGCCAACGACTCCGACTACGGATTGGCATCCTCTGTTTGGACGCAGGACGTGGGCCGTGCCCATCGCCTTAGTGCTCGCCTTCAGTACGGATGCACCTGGGTCAACACCCACTTCATGCTGCTCAACGAAATGCCTCATGGCGGGCAAAAGATGTCGGGATATGGGAAAGATCTGTCCATGTACGGCCTGGAAGATTACACCTCCATCCGCCACGTAATGATCAAGCACTAACTTTTAGTGCCCTGCGGGCTGCACATGGAAGTGCAGACGCCGTTATCTGCATTGCCTCTAGCGTCAATGGATTTTATTTCCGGCTTACAGGCCGCTGACAATAATAATTAAGGTCCGAGACAACATGACGAAATATCAAGACGCCGGCACGGCATTTGAATCCTATACATCAGAAACGCTCAAGGCTAATACCCCACCAAAGTCTCTGTTTCGAGTAACCCTGCTGGGCCTATCCGGCCAACAAGTTGTCCCCAGCGCAGCAATGGCTGCCGGATGCCTTCCTCTTCTGCTTACCGGAGCCGCATTTGCCAGTCTTGTAGCGTTCATGAACTATGGGAGCCGAGTATTGCCACCTCGGCAACCGAGAAGTTTCTTCCCTCGGTCTTTTCGAGTGTGCATCCCGAGTTTGGATCGCCCACGGCCGCGACGATTCTGATGGCTACTTCGGCTGCGATTATTCCGCTGGCACTTCAGGTTTTTGCAGGTGCACCACCGATCCTTTCGGCGAACTATCTTTCTACGCTGTTCTCTCTGTTCTGGATCATTCCATATGTCTTGCTCAGCATAGATGCCATTAAAGAAATCATTAAATCCGGGGAGCAGAATGTAATAAATATCCCGGCAATTGCCATCGGCGGCCTGACGTTTGCCGTCATCCTGGCTTATTACTTCATGATCGAATCCGAGGGTGTATTTGCCTGGCTACCGTACATCATGATCATTATGACAGCAGTCGCCTATGGGGTTCTTGTTGCACTGGAACGCTCTCAGGCAAAGCACTGCCACCCAGCCCGTTAGTTCGCACTCAAGAACCCTATGCAACTTTGGTGCAATAAATAATGGAAACACCACCCAGAGGTCTGATCTATGTCCAACACCATTCACTTCAAGCGTGATGAGATGGTCTATTCGTCTTATGGCGGACAGCCCCTGAACAGGGCTGCCATTTGTCGCCTGGTAGGCACCGATGAAAGCCAGACGATGGGCGCCGGAATCGCTTATTTCGATGACATCTCGATCAACTGGACTGTGCTTTACGATGAGCTGATCGTCGTCCTGGAAGGTGAGTTTGAACTCGTTCTCGGCGAAACCACGATAGCTGCAAAACCGGGTGATGTTATCTGGATTCCAGAAAAGACACCCCTCGCTTACTCGGGCAAAAAAGCCAAGGTCTTTTACGCGCTGTACCCAGTCAACTGGAGCAACTAAAAGCACGTCATTGTTAAACACGCTGATAGGACCTCTAAGATGCCTGCCTCAAAAGATGCGTACCCGCACCTGTTTTCACCTCTTCAAATACGTAACAAGCGCCTGAAGAACCGGATCATGTCTACCGGGCATGACACCTCCATGCCCACCGACAACCTGGTTAACGAGCAGTTAGTCGCGTACCACAAGGCCCGAGCCGAAGGTGGCGCAGGGCTCATTATTCTGCAAGTTGCAGGTGTACACGAAAGTGCCCGGTACACTTCTCATGTGCTGATGGCCACCGATGACGACTGCATTGCCGGCTATCGTCGGATCGCCGATATCTGCCACGCGAATGGGACGGTGGTCTTTTCGCAGATATTCCACCCGGGACGCGAGATCATGGAGTCCAGCGATGGCCCCTTGGCCGTCGCCTACTCGGCCTCCGCCACGCCGAATGAACGCTTTCACGTCATGCCCCGAACGCTCGATCAGAAAATGATCGACGAGATCGTTGCTGGGTATGGTGAAGCCGCTCGCAGGCTGGAGGCCGCAGGCATCGATGGCGTGGAGATTGTTGCCAGCCACGGATACCTGCCGTCGCAGTTCTTGAACCCGCGCATCAATCGGCGCACGGACCAGTATAACGGTGACATCGCGGACAGACTGCGATTCATGGATGAAATCATCGAGGCGGTGCGGGCCCGGACGAGCGAAAACTTCGTGGTCGGGATGCGCATTTCGGCTGATGAACGCGATGCCGATGGCCTGACTGAAGAGGAGTCTCTTCAGGCCGCACAACGGCTCCAGGATCGTCTGGACTACGTGCATATCGTCGCCGGTACGTCAGCAACACTCGGCGGTGCGATTCATATCGTTCCGCCGATGGCGGTTGAAGCGGCATACCTAGCGAATGAAGCCGCCCGTTTCAAGTCGAAGCTGTCCATTGCGCTGTTCGTGACCGGGCGAATCAATGCGCCCCAGGAGGCCGAACTGATCCTTGCCCGGGGACAGGCGGATGTCTGCGGTATGACAAGGGCTCTGATCTGTGATCCGCAGATGCCAAACAAGACCTCCAGCGGGGAGGCCGACGACGTACGCGCCTGTATCGCTTGCAACCAGGCGTGCATAGGTCACTTCCACAAGGGTTTCCCGATCTCCTGCATCCAGCGCCCCGAGACCGGCCGTGAGCTGCGCTACGGCGTTGTCACTGCGGCCCAGGTAAAAAAGCAGGTGATGGTTATCGGTGGTGGCCCCGCCGGCATGAAGGCGGCTGCCACCGCGGCGCAGCGAGGCCATGACGTGTCCCTGTACGAAGCGACTTCGCAACTCGGCGGGCAGGTCCTCCTCGCTCAACTACTTCCCCGGCGAAGCGAATTCGGCGGCGCAAGCACGAACCTCCAACGCGAACTTGAACTGGCCAACGTCAAGGTGTTCAAGAACACCCGCGTAACAGCGCAAATCATCAATGAGGCCAAACCTGACGCTGTCGTCTTCGCAACCGGCGCGAAGCCATACACCCCTTGCTACGAAGCGGGCGGGGATCTGCAGGTCGTCAACGCCTGGCAAATACTTCGCAACGAAGTGAAGGTGGGCCGTTCCGTTGTCGTCGTGGATTGGCGCTGCGATTGGATCGGGCCCGGCATAGCCGAAATCCTGACCAGGGCTGGCCACAACGTTCAGCTTGCGGTGAATGGACTCAACGTCGGTGAGATCCTGCCACTCTACGTCCGCGACAACATGGTCGGTGAAATGCACAAGTTGAAGATCGCGGTGACCACCTATGCCCGGCTTTACGGTTGCGATGACTCCACCGTCTACATGCAGCACACGGCGAGCGGCGAACCCATCATCTTCGAGAACATTGACACCCTGGTTCTGTGCAACGGGCACGAATCAATCGACGATCTGGCTGATCAACTGGACGACAGCATTGCAATTCATCGCGCCGGCGACTGCCTTGCCCCTCGCAGTGCCGAGGAAGCCATCTACGAAGGAATGAAGGTCGGCTGGGCAATTTAGACCTGATTGTCCGATATCACCCTTTAGCCGCAGCGCCTTAGCCTGGCCTGTGGCTCTTTTTTGGGTTCATCGCGTTCCATGCTGTCCTGGCGCAGTTGCTAATGGATCGATTCACACCAGGGCCGAGCCCGCGGCATGGGCGACTTTCGCGTCCTGATCGGCCTTGACCCCGGAAACGCCAATCGCACCGACCACCTGGCCATCGATCAGCACCAGTACCCCTCCTTCCAGAGAGGTCAGCATCGGTGCAGACAAAAAGGCACTGCGCCCTCCGTTGACCATATCCTCGTCGCCCTTCGTTTCGCGGCGACCGAGGGCCGAGCTGCGCGCTTTCTCTGTGGCGATGTAGGCGCTGATCGGTGCACAACCGTCCAGATGTCCAAGCACTAACCCAGGTTTACTTCACTCTCCTCTTCACCCCGTCGCAGATCACCGTTAACCTTGGCCTCCGGCCGAGCCGGCATTCCGTGCCAGCCGATCAAAAAGCTTTCGGAAACCACTGCCACAATGGATATTTCTTCGACTCAACCCGCACTCAACAACGGCAAGGACAACGCTGGAGGCGGACGCGTTCAGGTCATTGACCGCTCGATTGTGCTGCTGCGCACCCTTGCCGGGCTCAAGCATGGCGCCAGTGCGCTGGACTTGGCGCGCCTGACCGGGATCGACCGGACGACCATCCACCGCCTGCTCAAGACCCTGACCTACTGGAGCCTGATCGAGTCCCAGGGCGGCACCTACCGCATCGGACCCGAGAGCCTGATCTATTCGGCGGCCTATCTGAATCGCTTGAACCTGAGGAAGATCGCCCTGCCCTATGCCATCGAGTTGCAGCGCGTCATCGGCGAGCGCCAGGCCATCGTTTCGTTGTCGGTTCCCGTAGGCGATCAAGTGGTGCTGATAGAACGGATGTGGACCCCGTCGACTCCGCTCAACGTGATCGTAGACCTGGCCGACCAGTTTCCCATCGACGGCAGCCCCAGCGGGCGGGCGATACTGGCCACCTACGGCGAATCGACGGCCCTGGCCATCCTGGGTGAAGAGCGCTATGCCAGGGTGCTGCCAGCCCTCGAGCAGATTCGCCGCGAGGCGGACTTTGCCTTCGGTCACGGTGAGTTCAAGCCCGGCCTGTCCTCGGTGGCCTTCCCCATCCGGCCCGAGGCCACAATCGCCATGGGCGCCGTGGTAGTGGCCGGGCTGGAGATGGAGGACGAGACCCACTCCAGTTCCTCCCTGGCCAGCCATGTGCGCCGAGCTTGCGAAGGCATCGCGGCGCAGTTGGGCAGCCTTTAGGACAGCAGGTCGGGGCCGAGAGCCGCCAGCAACCGGTTCTTCTGCACCTTGCCGTAGTGCGAACGTGGCAACTGATCGGTGAAGTAAATCCGCCGCGGCACCTTGTACCGCGACAACTGCGCGCGGCAGTGCTCAATCAATTGCGCTGCCGACACTTGCCGCGTGCCATCCAGCACCACCGCGGCACAGACCTGTTCTCCCCACTCGACGTCCGGCAGGCCGAACACATGGGCGTCGGCCACGCCGGGATGGCCCAACAGGCTCTGTTCGACCTCGCCGGGCTGTACCGATTTTCCACCGCTGCGAATGATGTCCTTACAGCGCCCCAGGACCAGCAATTGCCCGTCATCGCGAAGCCGCCCCAGATCGCCGCTGCGCAGCCAGCCCTGGTCGAGTGTCTGGGCGCTGAGGGCTTCGAGTTGCCAATAGCCGCTCATCAACTGCGGTCCGCCGAGCAGGATTTCGCCGACGCCATTGGCATCGGCCTGGTCGATACGCACCGCCGCAGCAAATACCGGACGTCCCACCAGGCCTTCGGCGCTCTCTCCGGCACGCCGTGCCGCAGCCATCTGCGAAGCCGAGAGGTAGCAGCTCCAGGGCGCTTCGGTCATGCCGTAAAGCACGCTGATCCGCTCGCCAAACAACTGGTACGCGCCGTCCAGGACGTCGCTCGCCAGCGCGGCGGCCCCCACGTCGAGGCTCTTGAAGAAGGGCAAGTCCTCGGGGCCGGCACCCGCTTCGCGTATCAGCCGCAAAAGCTGGGTCGGCACCAGCGAACTGAAGGCGACCCGATACTCGTGCAGTTGCGCGATAAAGCGTTCGCCATCGAAGCGCCCGTCCAGCACCACTTGCCCACCGCTGAGCAGATGCGCCAATACCGCGACAGCGGCGATCGGCCACAACGGGCGGACATTCAACAGCACATCGCCGGCTGAGGCGCCGCGGGCCATGACGATGTTCTGCAGCACCGCGCAAAGGCTCGCATGCCGGTGCATGACCGCCTTGGGCGCGCCGGTGGTGCCGCCGGTGTAATTCAGTGAGGCCAGCGCCTGGGGGGATTGCGCTGGCCGTGGCTGCCCTGCCGGGGGCGCGGCTTCACTCACTGAACTCAAGGGCCGGCACTCGATACCCGCCAGGCGCAAGTCTTCGACCAGTGCCGTGTACGCGGGTGAAAACAGCAACAACACGGCGCCGGCGTCGCGCAGTTGGGCCAGCAATTCGTCCGCGGCCAGCGCCGGATCGAGGGGCACCCGTACCCGGCCGTTGGCCATGCAGCCATAGTCGGCGAGCAGGTAGTCGATGCTGGCGTCGGCCAACAGCGCGACCCGGGCTCCGGGGGCGATCCGCAGCCCGTCCAAGGCGTGGCCGACAGCATCGAGGGCCCGATCGAGCTCCAGGAAGGTCAGGGTCCGAGCACTGGACGGTTCCCGCAGCGCCGTTTCGTTTGGCCATTTGCAGGCGGCCTGGGCAAGCAGCGTACTGATGTCCATGGCTACCACCCGCTCAGGACGATACGTCCACTGACCTGCCGCGACTCCAGCAGTGCATGGGCCAGGGCCACTTCATGAAAAGGCAGCACCCGGTCGATCAACGGCCTGACGTGGCCGCTGTGGATCAGCGCCAGCGCCATGCGCAACTCTTCAAGCGTCGCACTGCCCGAACCCTGAACCTTGAGCCGCCGTCCGATCAACAGGCCCGGATTGATTGGGACGCTGCCAGGGCGCACGTTGCCCAGCACCACCACCCGCCCCCCCAGGGCCATGCAGCGCAGAGTGTCTTGCAGGGTATGCCCGAGGTTATCCATGGCCGCGTCCACGCCGCGCTTGCCGGTCAGCGTCCAGACCTGGGCGCTGTATCCCTCGTTCGCCACGATCACCTCATGGGCCCCCAGCGCATGCAGGAAGTCGCGTTTCTCCGGGCTGCCCGTAACGGCAATCACCCTGGCGCCCAGCGCCCGAGCCAGTTGAATCTGGTGCGCTCCCAGACCGCCACTGGCACCGTTGATCAACACGGTTTCGCCGGGCTTGAGGGCCGCTTCGCCCTGCAAGGCCCGGACGCTGGTCGCGATCGGGCATGACGCCAGCGCAGCCTGGGCATAGTCCAGGCCCTCGGGCAGTTCGACGGCCAAGATAGCCGGCACCCGCAGGTATTGCGCATAGGCCCCTTCGGTGTCCACCGAGGGCAGGCCCAAGGCCCGGCACAGATCCTGGCGCCCGCGCAGGCAGTCCCGGCATTGCCCGCAAAAACGTCGCTGGTAGATCACGACCCTGGCGCCCACGGCCAGTTGCAACACCCCCGCCCCGACCTCGACCACGTCGCCCGCCACTTCATGGCCCAGCACTACCCCGACATGCGCCCCTGGCAGATGACCGGCGCGGTGCAGCAGATCGTGGTGACAAACCCCGGCCGCCTGCACCTTGACCAAGACTTCACCCGGGCCGGCCTGGGGTGTCGGCACCTCTTGCACTTGCAACTGCTCCGGCCCTCCAAAGGCTTTTAGAACTATCGCTTTCATTTTTTATAACCGTTAGTAATTTGGTAAGAATATGTTCGTATAACAAACATGTTGTGCGCATTGTGCGCATAAATTAAGTTTTCCCCACTTTGACGCGGACCTCAAGGGGCAATGCGTCTTTCTTTCACACTCAATGAAATCGAAGTCATGACAGTCGAGTATCAACAGGTTGGCGAAGGTGTTCTGGTGGTCACCCTCAATCGGCAGGAGCGCCTGAACGCCCTGGACAGCCAGGCCAAATATGAGCTGGGCGAGGCCTGGCAGCGCGCGCAGAACGATCGTGCCGTTCGCGCAATCGTTCTGCGGGGCGCTGGCGAGAGAGCCTTCTGCGCAGGCTCCGACCTCAAGGAAATAGCCACCACCGGCGAGACCGTCAGCAGCGAGCTGCTCGCCCGCGCCCTGCCCGGCGTTGGCCATGACCTGAACAAACCGGTGATTGCCGCCTTGCACGGCTACACCCTGGGGCTGGGCATCAGCCTGGCCATCCATTGCGATTTCCGCATTGCTCGGCATGACACCCGATTCAATTTTCCGGAAGTGCAGCACGGTATGCTGTCCGGCTTCAGCGCTATCACCCTGCCGAGCCTGATTGGCGAAGCGGCGGCCCTGGACATCATGCTCAGCGCCCGTCAGTTCGATGCCGATCAGGCGCTGGCCATGGGCCTGGTCAATCGCGTGGTCGACAACCCCTATGACAGCGCCGTGGAACTGGCTACACGCCTGGCCGCGCACTCCGGCAAGGCTGTCGAATGGACCAAGGCCTTGTTACTGGCGGAAAGGAAAAGCCGCCTGCAACGCCATATGGCGCTGGTCGACCAGGCTCGCCAGGACGTCATGCGCGACCGGTAGCGCCCATCAATAAGCGAAAAACCAACACACCCAGCTTCGCCAGTACTGTCAGGCACACCCACCACCAGGAATGGAAAGCGGCACCTCTTCATTGGAGCCTCACCATGTCTCACCCCTGCACCCGTTTTTATCCCAGGCTCAGCCTGCTAAGCGCCAGCCTCCTCGGGCTCTGCGCCAGCCAGGTGACCCTGGCCGAAGAAGACAGACCACGACCGGCGGCTGCCAACGAAACCGCCCTGCAGACCGTGGTCGTTACCGGCGCCCGGGACAGCGGCCGCACCGTGGCCAAGAGCCTGGCCCCTATCGACGTCATCAGTGCCGACGACCTGGCTCGCTCTGGCAAACAGAATCTGCGCGACGCCCTGGCCGCCAGCGTGCCGTCCTATACCAACGCCGCGGGCTTCACCGGCGGCACCGGCCTGTCGGTCAAGTCCGCGACACTGCGCGGGTTGGGCGGCAACCATGTACTGGTGCTGGTCAATGGCAAACGCCGGCACAACACCTCGCTGATTTTCGTACAGAACGCCGCCGCCTCCAGCGGCCAGTCACCCGCAGATCTCGACCTGATCCCCATCAGCGCCGTGGATCACGTCGAAGTGCTGCGCGACGGTGCGGCGGCACAATACGGCTCGGACGCCATCGCCGGGGTGATCAATATCATCCTCAAGGACAACCGTTCCGGTGGTAGCGCCAGTGCACTGTATGGGCAGTACAAGGAGCGGGTTGGCGGCAAGGGCAATTTCGGCGCCCGCGGCCAGGGCCAGATCAACCAGGGCTTCGAACTGCCCAACGACGGTTTCTTCAGTCTCAGCGCCGATATCGGCATTCAGGAAAGCTCCAACGTCGCGGGCGCGGTTCCAGACCGCACCAGTATCTATTTTCGCCAGAACGGCCGGCCCGATCCGCGGGAAACCAGCGAAAGCCGCTATCGCCAGCAACTGGGCCAGCCTCGGGCGCAGACCTACGATTTCGCCTATAACACCGAACTGCCGCTCAACGACGCCTATACCCTGTACTCGTTCTCGACCCTGAGCCACCGCAACTCCACCAGTTGGGGCACCTATCGCACCGCCAACTCGCCGCAAAACATCGTCTCGGTGTACCCGGACGGTTTCTCGCCGCGTTTCGTGGTCGAGGAAGACGACTTCCAGAACGTGTTCGGTGTACGCAACGACGATCTGCTGGGCTGGCATTGGGACCTGAGCACCAGCTATGGCTACAACAACGCCAACACCCGCAACGAACGCTCGCTCAACCCGTCCCTGGGGCCGAACAGCCCCCGCAACATGGATGGTGGCAACCTGATCGCCAGCCAATGGACCAACAACCTGGACCTGACCCGCTCGTTCGACACCGGGCTGTTCGCCAAGCCGTTGAACGTGTCTACAGGCCTGGAGTTTCGTCGCGATGGGTTTGAAATCCAGGACGGCGAGTACGCATCTTACGCCGATGGCGGCTATGTGTTCCCGGTCGGACACCCCCTGGCGGGCCAACGTCCCAACCCGGGCGCGCCAGGGCTGGTGGGTTTCACCCCGGCCGACGCGCATAATTACTCGCGAACCAATACCGCCGGCTACGTCGACTTCAACCAGAGCCTGACCGATAAGTGGGACATGAGCCTGGCCGGTCGTTTCGAGCACTACAGCGACTTCGGCGATACCGGTAGCGGCAAGTTCTCGACACGCTATGCCTTTACCCCGCAATTCGCCGTGCGCGGCACTATCAGCAACGGTTTTCGCGCACCGTCCCTGCAACAGCAGTACTACTCCTCGTCACTCACCGCATGGCGCACCAATCCGTTCAGCGGCGTACTGGAGCAGGCGACCACGCGTTATGTGACCGTCGACGACGCAGCCGGGCAAGCCTTGGGCGCCAAGGATCTGAAACCGGAACGCTCGATGAACTACAGCCTGGGCTTTGTCGCCACGCCGACCGAGAACCTGGACGTCACCGTCGACCTGTATCAGATCGATATCAAGGATCGCATCCTGCAAACCAGCAACCTGCAAGGTACGGCGGTTTCCAACCTGCTGGCCACCCAGGGACTGAACCCCAACCAGATCGTTTCCTACTTCGGCAACCTCGCCGATACCCGCACCCGCGGCATCGACCTGGTGGCCGACTACCGTTACGACCTGGGCCGTTATGGCAAGACCAAGTGGACCCTGCTCAGCAACCAGAGCCTGCAGACCATCGAGAAGATCAAGGAGCCCGCGGCACTGGCCGGCACCGGGATCAGCGCGGTCGGCCGCGACCGCCAGGGCAACCTGACCGACGCCTACCCGAAGAACGTCACCTCCCTGACCGCCGCCTGGCAACTGGGCGACTTCGACCTCACGCTCAAGGAAACCCGTTACTCCAAAGTCACCGGGCGCAATCAGATTTCCGCCAGCCGCGACGAAGAAATCCGCCCGGCCTTCATCACCGACCTGAGCCTGGGCTACTACCTGAGCGACGCGGTGAAACTGACCATCGGTGGGGAAAACATCTTCGACCGCCGGCCCCAGCAGCTCAACGACGAAGCCAAGCGCTTCTACTTCTTCCCCACCGACAACCCGACCTACAGCTGGTACTCGCCCTACGGTCTGGAAGGCGCCTATTACTTCGCCAAAGTCGACGTGAGCTGGTAAGGGCCAATGAACACTCCCAGCACCTTGAGCGCCCATGCTCATCCGCACGCCGACAGCGCGGTACCGGCCTTCGACCAGCGCCTGTATCGAAAACTGGTGTGGCGCATCATGCCGTTCCTGTTCCTTTGTTTTGTCCTCAACTGGCTGGACCGGGTCAACATCGGCTTCGCGCATTTGCAGTTCAAGACCGACCTGAACATCAGCGACGCCACCTTCGGCATCATCGTCGGGGTGTTCTCCATTGGCTACCTGCTGTTCGAGATCCCCAGCAACCTGTTGCTGGAGAAAATCGGCGCGAAGAAAACCATGACCCGAATCATGATCCTCTGGGGGCTGGTGACCATCGCCACCGCGTTCGCCCAGACTCCGGCGCAGTTCTATGTGCTGCGGATCTTGCTGGGGGCAGCCGAAGCCGGGTTCTTTCCCGGCGTGATCCTGTACCTGACCTACTGGTTTCCCGCGACCCACCGGGCGCGGATCACCTCGCGGTTCATCATGGCGATCGCCGTCTGCGGGATCATCGGTGGCCCGCTGTCAACCTCGATCATGGGGCACTTCGCCGGGCTCGGTGGTTTTACCGGCTGGCAATGGCTGTTCGTGGTGACTGGCATTCCCCCGGTGCTCGCCGGGCTGTTCGCCTGGTATTGGCTGGATGACAAGCCGGCCACCGCCAATTGGTTGAGCGATGCAGAAAAGTACGCCATCGCGCAGGCCCTGGCCCATGAACGGCAACAGCGCAAACCCGGCGGTCATCAGCGCTTCGTCGAAGCCCTCAAGGACCGCAAGGTCTGGTTCATCACCCTGGCCTACTGCCTGACCATCATGTGCACCGGCAATGTCACCAACATCTGGGCACCCTCGATCATTCGCGAGTCGGGGATCAGTCACCTCGGGCAACTGGGGCTGCTCTCGGCCGTGCCCTATGTGGTGGGTGTCACCTTGATGCTATGGGCCTGTCGGCATTCGGATCTGCATCAGGAGCGCCGTTGGCACTTCGCCCTAGGTGGCCTGAGCGCGGCGCTGGCAATGCTGATTCTGCCCGGCTTCCTGTTCAGCCCTTACTCGGCGATTGCCGTGCTGACCCTGATGACCAGCGGCTACCTGGTGGCCACGGCGATCTTCTGGACCATTCCCACCTACTACCTGTCGGACCGCGCCAAAGCTGCCGGCCTGGCGCTGGTCAACTGCTGCGGGCAGATCAGCAGCCTGCTGACGCCGATCATGATCGGTGCGATCAAGACCGGTACCGGCGATATCAGCCTGGCGCTCTACATCGTCGCGGCCCTGGTGGCCAGCGGCACCCTGATCCTTTTGTTCGGCGTGCCACGGCACGCCCTGCGCGACGCTTCCTGACCTTCTCGATGGACACTTCCATGACCGATTACCTCGACCTTGCCCAACAACTGGCCACTCAGATCCAACCTGGCGCCGCCGAGCGCGATGCCGGCAGGCTCCTGCCCTATGCGCAACTCGACCTGATCCGCAATTCGGGCCTGGGCGCCGCCCGGGTTCCTGCCGAGCTGGGCGGCGGCGACATCAGCCAGTTGCAGGTGGCGCAGATCTTCATCGCCCTGGGCAAGGCCGATCCCAGTGTCGCCCAGGCGCTGTTCCCGCATTTCGCCACCGTCGAGCACCTGCGTCTTATCGCCAGCCCCGAGCAGCAGCGCCTGTACCTCGGAGCCTTCGTCGAGCGCCAGCTGTCCTCGGGGGCCATTGCCGAACGCAGTGGTACCTTCCGCGGGGACATCCACACCCGGCTGGAGCGGAATGGCGAGCGTCTGGTGCTCAATGGCAGCAAGTTCTACAGCACCGGTTGCCTGTTCGCCGACCTGCTCAAAGTCCAGGCCGTGGACGAGGATGGCCACGCGGTCTACGTGATCCTGCCGGCCGATACACCGGGCATCTCCATGCTCGACGACTGGGACGGCATGGGCCAACGGGTCACCGCCAGCGGCAGTACCTTGCTGGAAAATGTCTCGGTACGCCCGGAGCAAGTGATCCCTCTGGCCCAGTGGTACCAGCGGCGTAACTACGTCGGCGCCAGCGCGCAGCTGATTCATTGCGCCATCGATATCGGTATCGGCCTGGCAGCTCTCGACGACGCGGTGCTCTGGGCGCGTACCGGCTCGCGCCCGGTGCGTGAAAGTGGCGTCGATCAGGCACGCAACGACCCTTACATCCTGCACACCGTGGGTGATCTGGCGGCCCGCATCCATGGGGCCGAGGCGCTGATGGAGAAGGCTGCCGGCGCCGTCGACCTGGCCGCTCGCAGCCAATTGCAAGGCTTGGCGCAAGGTGCCGAACTGGAGGAGATTCTGGTGCGCGCCTCGATTGCCGTGGCAGAAGCCAAGATCGCTTCAACCCGCGCTGCCTTGCACGTGTGCGAGCGCCTGTACGAAGTCGGCGGCGCCGCCACCACCCAATCGCGCTACAACTTCGATCGCCACTGGCGTAACGCCCGCACCCACACCACCCATGATGCCCTGGCTTACAAGTACAAGGCCATCGGCGACTACCTGCTCAACGGCAATGCACCGCCCATTGCGTTCACCTACTGAGGATCGCCGAGGCCTTCGGCGCCAGCGTTGAGAGACGTCGCGAGGCCATTGAGGCGCGCAGGGTTCCAGCGTCGCCAGGTATCGCTCGAACTAAGGTTTGAATTCGCTCGGGGAATACCAAAATAGCGCCTCGCCCTTCATCACCTGAAAGCCTGTATACCTGAATGGCTGAACGCCCCCATGGAAAGGGCAGGACAGCGTCAGGTAGAAGATCACCTCAGCTGTTGACTGAACGCTCGCCACAAGCCGACGAACCCTCTGCAAGCAAGGACCCAATCATGCGTATGTATCAAGTCGATGCCTTTACCGACCGGCTTTTTTCCGGAAACCCCGCTGCCGTTCTTGTGCTCGAGGACTGGCTGCCAGATGACCTGATGCTAGCGATCACCCAGGAAAACAACCTCGCCGAAACGGCTTTTGTCAAAGCCCGATCCGACGGGGAGTGGGATCTGCGCTGGTTCGCTCCGGCGCATGAAGTCGATTTCTGCGGCCACGCTACCTTGGCGACCGCACATGTTCTATTGAGCAAGAACGAGAAGGCTCCATTGGTGTTTCACACTCGCGTCGGAGAGTTGCGGGTATCGAAAGAGGTCCGTGGATACAAGCTCGATATTCCCTGCCTTTCGCCAGAGGCGCTGGACGCCCTTCCAGGAGAAATCGCCGATATCTTCGAGCTGCCGCCTGCGCGTATCTTCCGCAACTTCGAGAACCTATTTGTCGACCTCGGCAGTGCCGACGCAGTGCGCCGTTTCGTTCCCGACCTTATCGCGATCGCTCGTCTCGGTCCTGTCGGACTCGTTGTGACGGGACAAGAGTCGGAAGGCTCAAAAGCGCAGTTCGTCTCACGCTACTTCGCCCCCGGCGCAGGTATTCCCGAAGACCCTGTTACCGGGTCGATTCACGCCACTCTTGTGCCTTACTGGGCTGGCCGACTGGGTCGCAATTGTCTCCTGGCTTACCAGGCATCCATGCGAGGCGGCTGGCTCGACTGTGAACTGTCCGGGGATCGGGTGTTTCTGGTTGGAAATGCCGTGACGTTCATGGAGGCCACGATTTCCCTTCCCGAGAGGTAAGTGACTCCGCTGATAGCGTTTGCTCAACACGCTTCCAGATCAGCGACACAAGCGCGCGTCAGTAACACTGACGCGCGCTACTGTGTAGCGCGGTATCAAACCGAGGGATTTATGACTGAAACCACAAACAGCTGACCACTTACCGCTCCTGACCGAATCTACTCGGTCACTTCTGACTCGGGCAGTTCCTGCCTGAAACCGCCAGGCAATGGGCATAGATCCACCATTCAAGGCCGTTAAAGACATCGGGTATTCTTGCCCGCCCTGCACTGTTGCCAGAAAAGACGCCCCATATTGACTGATCAATCGTCCTGATCCGGTCAATTCAGCACTGATTCGGTCAGCGGCATAGGGGATGCACCTCCGTTGCCATGAATGATTTATCCGAACGAGCAATAACATGACGAAACCCTTAGCTGATCGCACCGATGTCTACGACGTTATCGTCGTCGGCGGCGGTGTCGTGGGATGCGCATTGGTGCGGCGATTCACTCTGGAAGGGGCTCGCGTGCTGCTGTTGGAAAAGAGCTCTGACATCCTGTCGGGGGCCAGCAAGGGCAACAGTGCGATCCTCCACACCGGCTTCGATGCGCCTCGGGACAGCCTTGAACTGCGTTGCATGCAGGACGGCTACCAGGAGTACCTGGACATTCATGCCAGGATGAACCTGCCGTTACTGAAATCGGGGGCCATGGTGGTCGCCTGGAGCGAGGAAGATCTGCGGAAGCTCGACGGCATCGTTGAGCAGGCTCATGACAATGGCGTCGCGGACGTCAGGATCATCGACCGTGAACGGGTTCGGGCCCTGGAACCTCACCTGGCCGCTCACGCGCTTGGGGCCGCCGAAGTGCCGGGCGAATTCCTGATCGATCCATGGTCTGCCCCCCTGGCCTATCTCCAACAGGCGCTGATGCATGGCGCGAACACGCAGTTCAACGCCGAGGTCACGAACGGCCAATTCGATGGCGGCGTATGGCGCCTGTTAACCTCTCGCGGGGTGTTCCTGACGCGGACGGTCATCAATTGCGCCGGGTTGTTCGGCGACCACCTGGAGCAGAAGCTCCTCGGCCAATCCAGTTTCTCGATTCACCCTCGCAAAGGGCAATTCGTGGTGTTCGACAAGGCTGCCTCGCGCTACCTGAAGAACATCGTGCTCCCCGTACCGAACGAACGCACCAAGGGCATCGTGCTCACCAGGACCGTGTACGGCAACCTGCTCGTCGGTCCAACCGCCGAAGAACAGGATGATCGCCTCCATGCCCGGGTCGACAGCGAAGTCCTCAGCCAACTGATTGCCGCGGCAGTCGAGCGTATCCCGGCGCTCGAAGGCATGCCGGTCACCGCAACCTATGCCGCCCTGCGTCCGGCATCGGAGAAAAAGGAGTACCGGGTACGCAAGGTCGAGGGCAAGAACTGGATTACCGTAGGAGGTATCCGCTCGACTGGCCTGACCGCTGCGCTGGGCATCGCCAAACATGTCTTCAGCCTTTATGACACCCAGCACTGCCCCCCGGCCAATCAGCAGTGGCCATCGATGCCGAACCTGGCGGAACACTTGCCTCGGGACTATCAGCAGCCTGGGTATGGAGAGATCGTTTGCCATTGCGAAATGGTCACGCTTCGCGAAATCGATGCAGCGCTGCGCAGCCCTCTCCCTCCAGGCGACCTCGGTGGGCTCAAGCGTAGAACCCGCGCCTGCATGGGCCGTTGCCAGGGTTTCTACTGCGGGGCACGCGTCGCCGAGCTGAGCGCCGGCCATCTCGCCATTCCTCTCGCTACAGGTGATTGCCATGAGTCCCACTGAGATCGAAAACGTCGACGTCGCCATTGTCGGAGGTGGCCCCTCCGGACTTTCTGCCGCCATCGAGCTGCGCAGGCAGGGTATCGGCAAGGTGCTGGTCATCGAGCGCGAACCCGAGGCAGGCGGTATTCCTCGCCACTGCGGGCACCCGCCGTTCGGGTTCTGGGAATACGGCCGCGTCTACTCCGGTCCCGACTACGCCAAGCGCAATGTCGACGAAGCAAAAAAGGCCGGCGTCGACATACGCGTCCTGCATTCGGTGACCCGCCTGGGTGCCCATGGACAACTGGAGGTCGTGAGCCCGCAAGGTCCGCTGCGCATCCATGCCCGCCGGGTGCTCATCGCGACCGGTGCACGCGAGATGCCACGCTCGGCACGCCTGGTCGGAGGCGATCGCCCCCTTGGCATCATCAATACCGGGGCCTTCCAGTCCTACCTCTACCTCAAGCACCTCAAGCCGTTCGAGCGGCCATTGATTGTCGGCACTGAACTGGTCAGCCTCTCCTCCGTGCTGAGTTGCCGCAAAGCAGGCATCCAGCCCGTGGCGATGATTGAAGCCAATCAACGTGCCACCGCGCGCTGGCCCCTCTCGCTGTTCCCCCGGCTCTGCGGCGTGCCCATGTACTTCGGCGCACAGCTCCAGGAAATCCACGGCACAGGCCGTGTAGAGGGAGCAAGCGTCAAGCTGGCGGATGGCAGTGTCAGGGAATTCGAGTGCGATGGCGTGCTGTTGACCGGACGTTTCGTGCCCGAGTCAAGCCTAGTCAGGCTGAGTGACCTCAAGCTGGACACCAGGAGCGGTGGCCCTGCCATTGACCAGTACGGGCGCTGTTCCGACCCGGCCTACTTCGCCGCCGGGAACCTTTTGCGCCCGATTGAAACCGCAGGCTGGTCATACCGCGAAGGTCGCAAGATCGCGACCCTGATGGCCCGTGATCTGCGCGACCCACTGCCGGCGCCTGGTCAGGAAATCGAGGTCGTCTGCAAGGCTCCGCTCAAGCTCTGCGTGCCTCAGCGCCTGAGCCTTGCGCCGGTCGAAGGCATGAAGAACCTGCAGATGCGCGTAAGCTGCGCCAGCCGTGGTCGTCTACTGATCAGCGCTGATGGCAAGGAACTCTGGTCGCGCAGTATCTCGGCGCTGCCGGAGCGCCGGATTCTCGTTCCCATTGCCGCGTTGAACGTTGCGCCAGGCGTGCGCCAGATTGAAGTCGACTTTGTCGGCGAGTAAGACAATAGCCGAGGAGACTAAAAGAAATGCGTATTGCCGCAATAGACCAAGGCACCACCAGCACCCGTGTCCTGGTCGTCAATCAGAATGGCTCGGCCGATATTCAGTTATCACTGAGGCATCAACAGCACCATCCTCACCCAGGCTGGGTGGAACATGACCCGATCGAGCTGCTCAACAACCTGCAGCGCTGCCTGGAGTCGACCGGCAAGGTCGATGCGATCGGCATCGCCAACCAGGGCGAAAGCTGCCTGGCCTGGGATGCCAGAACGGGCGAGCCTCTATCGCCAGTGATTGTTTGGCAGGACAACCGCACCGCGGCAGAAATCAACCGCCTGCGAGCCACTGGCGCCGAGGCCCTGACACTGTCCAGGGCGGGACTTGCGCTGGACCCGTACTTCTCCGCGAGCAAGCTGGCCTGGATCGTCCAGAACCTGCCCGCCGCCCAGAGTGCGCTCAAGGCCAAACGCCTGCGTCTGGGTACCACTGACGCGTACTTCCTGGACCGACTCACCGGGGTGTTCGCCACCGACGTGACGACCGCCTCGCGGACCTCCCTGATGAACCTGGCCACCGGACAATGGGACAGCGAACTGTGCGAGCTGTTTGGCGTACCGCTGGAAACCTTGCCGGAAATACGCGACACCGTCGGCTTCTTCGGCGAGATCGGGGTTACCCCTGTCACCGCGTCCATCGTCGACCAACAGGCGTCCCTGTATGGCCATGGCTGCCGGACCGGTGGCGACGCCAAGATCACCTTCGGTACTGGCGCCTTTGCGCTGACCGTCACCGGAGACCAGATCATCCAGGCACCGGAGAAAGGCCTGCTGGCAACCATCGCCTGGCAGATTGCCGGCAAGCCCACCTATGCCATGGACGGTGGCGTCTACGATGCCAGCGCAGCCGTCGAATGGGCCGGGCGACTGGGCCTGTTCAGCGACTTTTCCGAACTCGCCGCATTCGAGCAAGCACCTGCCATTTCACGGCGCCTGACGTTCGTACCGGCGCTGTCGGGCCTGGCTTGCCCGCACTGGGATCGCAGTGCCGCCGCCCTGTGGGTCGGCATGAACGGTGGTACCACTCGCCAGGACATGTGCCAGGCGTTGCTGGAAGGCGTCGCGCTGCGCAGTGTCGAGGTCATCTCCGCCATGGACGCCTTCCTGAATGTGACCGACCAGCTGTCCATCGATGGAGGTCTCGCGCGCAGCCCGTATTTCGCCCAGTTCCTCGCCGATGCACTGCAGCGCTGCATCGTCACGCAGCGTTTCGACGAGTTGACGTCGTTCGGCTGTGCCGCCCTGGCCGCAAAGGGCCTGGGCATTGAGCTGACGCCTCCTCGCAACACCAGCACGAAGTTCCGTCCTCGCATCGACAGCGGACAAGCGCAGCAATGGCGCGAAACATTTTCCGACGCCGTGAAACGCTGCAGGGATTGGAGGTAAGTCCACGGGAGAGTTTGAAACTGGTAGCGGGGCAAGCCTTGCTGCCAGGTTGACTCTGCCCCGCCGTTCCAACGCCTTGTCACCCTTCCAGCCGGCCAGCCAATGGTGCTTCGTGCACATCGACATGGGCTTCGGCCAACGCCCTCGCCAACTCTCCTGCCGGCTTGCGGTCGATGATCAAGCGATCGATGCGCTCCAGCGGAAAAACCTGGAACAAAGCACGCTTGCCCATCTTCGAGGAGTCCGCAATCACCGTCAGGAAGCGCGTGCGCGCGATCATGGCCCGAGTGATCTCGGCCTCCTCGATCGAGAAGTCGAAAGCGCCATCAGCACTCAACGCCCCGATCGTCACGACCGCATGCTCGGCGTTGAAACGCGCAATCTGCTCCATCGCCAGCGCCCCCGTATTCTGGGCAGAGTCCGGCCGGTATTCGCCCCCGATCATGAAAACCCGGTTACCACTGGCACCGATACTTTCGGCAATCATCAGCGAGTTGGTGATGACCGTGATACGGCTGAGCTTGGCCAGCTCCCGGGCGAAGAACAAGGTGGTCGTACCGGTATCGATCAGGATGCTGTCGCCGGGCGAGTATAAGCCAGCGGCATAACGCGCCACCGCGCGCTTCTCGATGGAGAACTCGTTCATCCGCGTCTGGAATGCGTTCTCGTGCTCACCTCTGGGGGGCAACGATGCGCCCCCATGGTACTTGGTGACTTGCCCCCCTTCAGACAAGGTAGTGAGGTCTCGGCGAATCGTCTCCTGAGATGTACCGAGGGTTCGAGCCAGCTCCTCGACCGAGATCCTTTCTCGCTGCCTCAACAGTTCCAGTATGTGTTGCTGTCGTTCATTGGGACGCATCGTTACTCCTCTGTTATGTCGTCATTGCCCCATCACCGCGCACTTCTGTTACCGAGGAACACAGATGAGGCATGGGTAACCGTTGCGCTTCAGGACTGGACTGCTTGGTTGCGCCGGATGCGTTGGAATACACAAATGGCTCCCACTCCGTCACGCCCAGCGTCCAAGGCGTTTCGTCGAAGACTACGCCGTCGAATTGACCGAATCCAGTAAGTAGATTCCGCAAAACCACAGCAAAACAACGAATGGCATGCGAAGTGGTTAGTAAACACTCAGAAACCTCAACATAAAAGGCTGTACTCGACCCCAGCCAAGGCCAGGTTTCACAGGAAGACTGCATGTGGTCTGCGACCAGATCGGTACCGAAACAACAACAAGTTCATGCGGGACGCCCTCAGGGCGGAGCCCGCCGGCACGGTGAGAGAAGGTGAAGCAATGGCTGAGTTTGGAAACTATGTGATCTACCTGATCATGATAGGCGCGATGGTTGGCGCCTTTGCGTCTGTCCTGAAGCCGCAAAGCGGTCTGGGAAAAGAGTTCGTGAATGGCATCCACTCGATCGGACCGGTGTTCCTGGCCCAGGCAGGGATCATGATCTCGATCCCCTTCCTGTCGAAGTTCATCGAGATGGCCCTTGGCCCCTACTTCAGCCTGATGGGCTCCGACGTCTCGATCGCAGCACTGTCGATCATCGCCGTGGACATGGGCGGCTACCAGTTGGCCGATGCAATCGCGGCCAACCGCGATGTCTGGATCACCGCCATGATCGTTGGCTACACCTCGGGGGCAACGATCGTCTATCTGATTCCGGTCGGCCTCATGATGCTCGAGCACAAGGACCACAAGTACCTTGCCCTCGGCGCAATGGCCGGTTTGATCAGTATCCCCTTTGCTGTCCTGACCGCGATGCTGATGATCACGAGTTTCAACATTCCCGTGCGCGAAATCGTGTCGACCAGTTCGCCCGCCCTGCATTACCTGACCCTGGACTTTGTCGCCTGCCTGAAACTGCTGGCGCCCCTGTTCGTCTTCTGTTTCGTCCTCGCTGCGGGGCTGCGATACCAGGCGAACCTGATGGTCACTGGCTTCCTGGTGTTCGGCAAGGCGATGGATGCCTTCATCAAGATCATCCTGGCCCTGGCGATCGTGGAGCATTTCACCGGTTTCTTCATGAAGCATTTCGGCTTCTGGGGATTCGACCCCATGTTCGCCGACCAGAAGGAGCTGTTCCGAGCCATCGAGATTGCAGGCTACATCGGCATCATGCTGGCCGGCACCTTCCCCATCTGCTACCTGTTCCAGAAGTACTGCCGCAAACCGATGACCATACTGGGCCGGCACTTCGGCCTGTCGCCCTCGGGTGCCGCGGCCTTCGTGATGGTGTTCGCCAACATCATCGCCGTGTACCACGTGTTCAAGAATCTCAACGCCCGCGACAAAGTCTTGTGCGTCGCCCTGGGCGTCTGTGCCCAGGCCACCATCGGCGATCATCTGGCGTTCACTGCGAACTTCCAGCCCTCGCTGATCATGCCCGTTCTGCTGGCCAAACTGTTTGGCGGACTGCTGGCAGTGGGTATCGCGATCAAGTTCTCCGTTCCGGCTGCCCAGCGCTACGAGGCGGCGGAGCGCACTCAAGATAAAGAGCAGGACTGCGCAGACATGCCGGTTCCTCGCTCCGCGTAATTGCCAACCCACGAAGGCGAGCGACTCGCCAAATTGAAAGAGGTAGAAATGCGTAAGATTTTCCTGGCCTGTCCTTACAGCCATACCGATGCCAAGGTGATCCACGAGCGCTTCCAGGCCTGCAACCAGGTGGCGGCCAAAATCGTAGAGTCGGGCAACGCTGTTTTCAGCCAAGTGACGATGTCGCACCCGATCAACCTTGCGTTTACAGGTAAGGACAACGCCGCAATCGGTAAACTCTGGGCCCCTGTCGATGCGGTGTTCATGGACGTCATGGAAGAACTCATCATCCTTGACCTGCCAGGCTGGGAGATCAGCTCCGGCATCAAGCGCGAAATCGAGTTTTTCAAAGGCCGAGGCCAGAGAGTCAGCCTCTGGTCCGAAGTCGACCACGAGTTTCATTAATCCGAAGGGGGTCGTATGACCCCCTTCTCATTCCTGACCAAAAACAAGCCCGGCGCCCGGCAGGAGCGACGATCCGCCAAGGCATGTGTTGTCAGGAATACTGATGATGATCAGCTTTTTTCATCAGGCGAGACGGACATAGATTGGCACGCTCAACTGCCTGCCCAATGGTAACGTCCATGTTCTCCCAAGAAGTGCCCGTTTCGCCCCCGACCACCCTGCTCACACGCTCCAGCCAACCAGCCCCTTCACTTAGTGCAGTCCAGGCCCAGGCCTTGCTGCGGGCGCACTATGGCCTTGAAGGCGCCCTGCAAACGCTCGGTAGCCAACAGGATCTCAATTACCGACTGGATACGCGGCAAGGGCGCTTCGTGTTCAAGGTCTGCCACGGCAGCTACGCCCGGGTCGAACTCGAAGCGCAACAGGCGGCCCTGACCTTCCTGCGCGAACAAGGATTGCCGGTGCCGGCTGTGCATGCGGCACGCAAACTGGGCCGCGTATCCTAGGCGATCGGCAGGGCGATCGCCCAATTGGAAGCGGAGCTGGACTTGCAACTGTTCGACCGGGCCACGCGCAAGGCCCTGCCGACGGCGGCGGCCCTCGCCCTTGAGCCCCAGGCACGGCAGGTCATCTGCCAGCTGAATGCGCTCGACGCCCAGGCCCTGCAACTGCACAAGGGACTGGAAAAGCGCTTGAGCATCGCCATGGCGCCAGAGCTGCAAACCGGCAACTGGAGCCAACCCCTGGAACGCCTGGCCCAGGAGTTCCCCAATCTGCAGATCGAACTGCGCTCGGCCTCGCAGACCGAAGCGGTACGCATGCTGCACGAAGGCAGCGTGCAGTTGGCTCTGGTCTTCGAACGGCCCGGCATCGATGAGCGCGAGTCTTTTCTCGAGGCGGGCAGCCAGTTGCTGGTGGCGATTGCCTCGCCCCGGCATCCCGTCGCGCAAGGAAACGGCGTTCCATTGAGCGAGGAACAACTTGCCAAGCAGCGCCAGATCATCGTGACCTCGGGAACCCCCACAGGTTCCGATCCACGTATCGTGCTGTCCCGACAGATCTGGCTGACCGACAGCTACCTGGCCACCCTGGATCTGGTCCAGTCCGGCCTGGGCCTACCTGCCCCAGCCATTGGTGCAACCTCTGATCGCCTCGGGCGCCTTGAGGGAAGTGCACTTCGACAAACATGGCCAGCCGACTGCGGCTGTGGGTCGATGTCATCTGGATCAAGTCGGAGCCGCTGGGTCTGGGTGCCCAACGGTACCTGCAGATCATCCGCGAGGTGTTCGCCAACGAACCATCGAGGGCATAGGCCCAGTTCGAGCGCGCAGGCCCCGTAGCGTGGCAGAAACGAGCCATTCACGCGGACATTCGACGCCGTATGAAGACGCTCACGCGACATCTCTCATCTCGAAACAGAGAAATATCTCCAAAAAGAGATTTTTCTTCCTGCGCGATTGGGCTGGCCTTTAAAGGAAAAAAGCACAAAGACCGTCTTGATTTAAAGACTCCCATCATCCCTTGTTTTCTTCGATTTCAAAAATAAGCCATGGAAGTCAATCGATTACAGATCTGGCACGGTCTTCGCTATGTCGCCGACGCGGCTTAAGCCCGCATAGCCGACATAACAACAATCAAGGCTGCCCGAATGCGAATCCACCTCTGCGGACACCACGGCTGGTCCCGCTTCGCAAACGGTGCCGTGCCAGGAGATCACTAATGAGCCGTGCCGCTATTCTCGCCACACTGGGCTCCACCCTCGCGCTCTCGCCCCAGGCCTTCGCCGAGTTTCTTGCCAACAGCAAAGCCAGCGTCGAGCTGCGCAACTTCTACTTCAACCGCGACTTCCGCCAGGACAACGCCCCGCAATCCAAACAGGAAGAATGGGCACAGGGCTTCCTGCTGCGCTACGAATCCGGCTACACCGAAGGCACCATCGGCGTGGGGGTCGACGCCCTTGGCCTGCTCGGCGTGAAGCTCGACTCCAGCCCCGACCGCGCGGGCTCCGGCCTGCTACCGCGCGATCGGGAAAGGGTCAACGGCGCGCCGGACAACTACAGCGAGCTGGGCCTGACCGCCAAGTTGCGCGCCTCCAAAAGCGTGCTCAAGGTCGGCACCCTGCTGCCCAAGCTGCCCACCGTACTGGCCAACGATTCGCGCCTGCTGCAGCAGACCTTCGAAGGGGCGCACCTGAACTCCAGCGAGTTCGCCGGCCTGACTTTCGACGGCGGCCGCTTGCGCCAAGTGAGCCAGCGCGACTCCTCCAACCGCGAGGACATGACCGTCACCACCGGCAACGCGCGCGGCATTGTCGCCAGTGCTACCAGCGACCAGTTCGACTTCGCCGGCCTGAGCTACAAGTGGACACCGCAACTCACCACCGGCTACAGCTACGCCAAGCTCGACGGACTCTACGACCAGCACATCGTCAACCTCGTGCATGTGCTGCCGATCAGCCAAGGACAGTCGCTCAAGACCGATCTGCGGTATGCCCGCTCCGACGACGACGGCCACAGCAACGTCGACAACCGCGCCTTCGGCGCCCTGCTGACCTACACCCTGGGCGGGCACGGCTTCGGCGCCGGTTATCAATCGATGAGCGGCGACACCGGCTTCGCCTACATCGGCGGCGCCGATGCCTTCCTGGTCAACTTCGTCCAGATCGGCGATTTCGCCAACCGTGACGAGAAGTCCTGGCAGGCCCGCTACGACTACGATTTTGCTGCGCTCGGGATGCCCGGCCTGACCTTCATGACCCGCTACCTGTCCGGCGACAACATCGAGTTGGGCGCCGGCCGACCCGAAGGCAAGGAGTGGGAACGCGACACCGACATCGGCTACGTAGTACAGAGCGGACCGTTGAAGAACGTCGGCGTGAAGTGGCGCAACGCGACCGTGCGGTCCAGCCATTTCGGCAACGATCTGGATGAAAACCGCCTGATCCTCAGTTACGTGCTGCCACTCTGGTAATTCCTCAACACGACTGCGCGCGGCTCTGGCCGCGCGACACTTTACGCCAAACCCCACGCACCAGCTCCTTCAACATCAACACCTCTGCCCAGCGATCCGTGATATCACGCCCATCAGCCCCTGTGATCGCATAAGGCGGCGGGCCGAGTTCGCAGGTGAAGAGACCCGGCGGGTATGTTCGGGCGCGCCAGCCAATCCTCGATCCCTAACGCCACCCGCTCAGGAATCGATCCAGCCAGGGTCGATGCTGGGCAAAGCGCGAGGGCACATGGACCCGTTCGCCGTTGGCGACCCGACCGTGCAAGCACCAACTGTGGCGCAGGATGGTGAGGATCTGCTCGTCGTCTTCAGCAGAAGTCGACTCAGGCAATTCCCGGCCCACGACGTAGTAGCACAAGGCTGCCAACCGTTTGAGTTCGGGCATTTGCGCGAGGTTCTGGCCCGGCCTGACGGGCCTACAGACTGAGTCTTTCCAATGCCGCTCGCAGCTCTGCACTGTTGCCACCCAAAGCGCTGGTGGCGATCACCGCATTGCGAAGAAGGACAGCCGCCGCGTGCTCGATGTGGTCTTTCACCAACCGATCGGATGGCCCTGAAAGTGTGAGCGCTCCCTTCAATTCGCCGCCCATGGCAAACACGGGTACGGACACCGCCGTGGTCTCCGGGTCTCGCTCTCCGAAGGAACATGCCCAATACCGTTCCCGAACCTCTGCCAGCGCTGGATCTGCGTGGCGCAGGAATGCCCTCAGGATTTTCCCGGAGGCCCCTGAGTGCAGCGCAAAGCGTGCGCCTTCCAATACGGAAACCCGCACGGCACGCTTTGGCTCGACGCGGAAGAGCACCACGCGACTGCCGTTTTCAAGCACATAAAAGGAAGAGGTTTCGCCGCTCTCTTCAGTGATCGATTCCAGCAACGGGTGGATCACGTCACGCAACCGGAATGACGCCTGGTACAACTGGGAAAGGCGCAATGGCTCCGGACCGACCGAATAGTTGCCATCGCTCGAGCGGCGCACGAATCCGGCTTTTTCCAGCGAGGCAATCAGGCGCAGGATGGTGCTTTTATAGAGCCCGGTACGTCGCGCGATCTCCGCCAGGCTCAAGTATTCATGATCGATATTGAATGCACCGAGGATCGCAAACGCACGATCAACTGCCGCTACACCTCCTTCGGATTGGCTGGTTTGCTCCGCTGGATTCTTGTCTGGGTCACTCTTCATGGTTACTCGCAAGCTCTAGATAGTCGACGACCGAAAGGGACGGCCTTGTCCAACCGTCGCGTCAGACATTTTTCAGTCGCAGTAACATACCCTTTCAATCCCGACTGCCGCCACTGGATCAATCCTCGCGCAGAAAGAAACGCAACAACGTCACCATCCCCGCAGCGAAAAACATGATGCAGCCCATGACCATCAAGCCAGCCGTGAAAGAGCCGGTGTAATCCTTGAGAAAGCCCATCAGGTAGGGGCCGACGAACCCGCCGAAGGCACCGATCGAGTTGATCAACGCAATGCCTCCAGCCGCCGCCTGGCCACGAAGAAACTTGCCTGGCAGGGTGTAGAAAATAGTCTTGCCGGCAATCGTACCGACCAATGCCAAGGTGATGCCGATCAAAGCGGGAACCAGGGCATCCATCTGCAGGGCCACCACCAGCGCCAGGCCTGCCAGAAGCATGGCCAGGGTCAGGTTGAAAATGCCTTTGCCAGTGCGATCGACATGTTTCGCCCAGATCAACAAACCAATGGTTGCAAAGAAATACGGAATGGCTGCAACCCAACCAATCATGCTCACCTCTACGCCGTGAGCCTTGAGCATCTGCGGCAGCCAAATGCCGATGCCATAGGAGCCCAGCGTAAAGCTGAAGGTGATCGAACTGAGAATCCATACTCGAGGGTCTTTCAACGCCGCCTTGAAACCGTGGCTGTGCTGACCTTTGCTCTGCTCCTGCGCCAGCATGCCATTGAGCAGCTCACGCTCGTCATCGGAAAGCCACTTGGCTTGTGCGGGTGTACTGGTCAGCACCTTCAGCGTGACCAGCCCGAGGATGCAGGCCGGAATCCCTTCGATCAGAAACATCCACTGCCAGCCCGCAAGCCCCAGAATGCCATGCATTTGCAGCAGCCAGACTGACAATGGACCGCCAACTAGGAATGAAATGGGCGTGGCGACGGTAAACCATGCAAGTACGCGGGTTCGGTATTGAGCCGGAAACCACAGGGTCAGAAAAAATATGACGCCGGGAAAGAAACCCGCCTCGGCAATCCCGAGAATCAGCCTCACCACGTAAAAACTGTTGGGCCCGACCACCAGCGCCGTTGCCGCGGCAGCCAGCCCCCAGGTGATCATGATCCGGGCCATCCAAAGCCTGGCGCCATACCGGTACATGGCGAGGTTACTGGGGACTTCGCACAAGCAATAGCCAAAAAACATGATGCCCGCGCCCAGACCAAACTGCGTTGCAGTCAGCCCCAGGTCTTCAGTCATCTGCAAGGCGGCATAACCGACGCTGGTGCGGTCCAGATAGTTAAAAAAATAGGCCAGGGCAAGCAGCGGGATCAAGCGCCATGCGGCCTTGTGCAGTACGCGTGTCTGTTGCTCGCTCAGTGACTGCGAGTCGGTGCTACCGGCACGTTTTGGGGTTGCCGTGACAATCGCCATGACAGGTTCCTCGGATTATTTTTATAGGGCCGGTGGCGGGAATTACCACCAGCGATTGTGATGCCTGCCGGCTTTGATCAGCGAACGATGCCGCGCGCGCGCAGTTCGTCGATGTCCGTCTCGGCATAGCCCATTTGCATGAGTAGCTCCTCGGAATGGCTTCCCAGGGCAGGCACATTGAGACGCGCATCGAAACGCTGGCCATTCATTTCAAAGGGCAGCATCGGCACTTTCACCTCGTCGCCGTTATCCAGAGCCAGATGCGCCAGACCACCGGATTGATTCAGATGGACGTCGTCAAACAGGTCCTGGGGACGCTGGATGGGCGAGAAAGGAAGACCTGCCTGCTCACACATGTCCATGACAGACTGCTTGCTCAGTTGCGAAAGACGTTCTCTGACCACAGGCAGGATCGTCGAGCGTGCCTGCACACGCTGAGTATTTTTAGCCAGCAAGGGATCTTGCCCAAACTGCTCGAAACCAAATGCCTGGCAAAAGCTCAGCCACTGGCTGTCGCTGACAACGCCCATGAACACTTGTTGATCATCACAGGTATCAAAAACGTCGTAGATGGCCCACGCCGAAAGCCGGCTGGGCATCGGTGCCGCGGGCTTGCCCGTGGTCGCCATTTGCATCATGTGCTGGCCTACCAGGAACGCCGAGTTCTCAAAGAGGCCGGTCTGCACGAACTGCCCTTCCCCGGTCGCCTTGCGCTGCCAGAGCGCAGCCAGGATCGAAATGGCGCTGAACATTCCGCCCATCACGTCATTGACCGAGGCGCCCGCCCGCAAGGGTCGCCCCTCAGGCCCGGTCATATACGCCAGGCCGGTCATCATCTGCACCACTTCATCCAGTGCGGTACGGTGCGCGTAAGGCCCTGGCAAAAAGCCCTTCATGGAGCTGTAAATGATATCGGGCTTGATGGCCTTGACCTGCTCGTATCCCAAGCCAAGCTTTTCCATCGCCCCAGGCCGAAAGTTCTCGGTGACTACGTCAGCGGTTTCTATCAGCTTGCGTACGGCGGCCATGCCATCAGTCGTCTTGATATCGACGGCGAAGCTTTTCTTGTTGCGGTTGTACGTCACCCAGTATCCGGCGCCTGAACCGGTCAAGCGACGCGTGTTATCACCCTCGGGAGTAGGCTCCACCTTGATGACTTCGGCCCCCAGGTCGGCCAGGACCAGACCACAGGTCGGTCCCATGACCATATGCACGAACTCAATGACGCGCACACCGGCTAGTGGCAAGGTTTGCAGGTTAGCGTTACGGGCACTCATCGTGCACCCCCGGCATAGTGGAAGTTCTTGCCTACACCGGCATCGGGGACGAATCCGTACAGCGGCTCACCGGGCAACCCTTTCTTCAACCATTCCCGCGCCGCCACCAGCTTGTCGATATCGACGCCGGTACGCAGCCCCATGGATTCGAGCAGGTAGACCAGGTCCTCGGTGACGATATTGCCCGATGCGCCTGGCGCGTATGGGCACCCGCCAATGCCACCCTGGGAAGCATCTATCGTCGTGACGCCCACTTCCAGCGCCGCCACTACGTTTGCCAGGCCTTGCCCTCGAGTGTTGTGGAAGTGCGCACTGCCGGCCATGCCCCCGATTTCCTGGCGTAATCTCGTGAACACACTGCGGACCTGCATTGGATTGGCATAACCAACGGTATCGGCCAACCCCACCTCGTCAACGCCCAGGCGCGCCATGATCAGCGCCATGCGAATCACATCGTCTTCGCGTACCTCGCCCTGGATCGTGCAGCCAAACACCGTGGACAAGCCCGCTTCAATTTCCACATGGGTGTATCGCTCATTACGCAGGGCGACAATCGAGCGCACCTCTTCGTAGACCTGATCATGCGTCTTGCGGATGTTGGCGATCGAGTGCGGCTCGCTGACCGAGATCGGCAACGTGATTTTTTGCACTCCGGCAGCGAACGCGGCCTGTGCCCCTTTGAGATTGGGTACCAGGGCAGTGACGAACACTTCCGGTCGCTGACGCATGTGTTCGACCAACTGCGCGGCGTCGGCCATTTGCGGCAAAAGCTTGGGCGATACGAAGGAGCCGATTTCGATTTCCCCCAGTCCCGCGTCCGCCAGGGCGGTTAGCCATTGAAGCTTCAATTCGGTAGGCATTGTCGCACTGACACTTTGCAGCCCGTCTCGCGGACCTACCTCACTGATCAAAATGTCGATGTTTTTCTTATGGTTCATCGCCCGGTCTCCGGATGTATAAATCAGATAGTTCTATTAGCCAGAACGTCGTTCTGTTTATAGAATGAGCCTGGTCTTTTCCGCTGTCAACGCACCGTCTATCCGGAATTCGAATAAACATGGCATGCACACAGCGCAAACCGGATCGGCAATCGGGGAACAGTGGGGCGACGAATGACGATCGAACGGTTGACAGATGGGCCAATAACATCGACATTTGTTCTGTCTGTAGGCATATAATTCTATTAGACAGAACAACAAGACCTAACGAAGCGCTCGCAGCCGCAAAACCGGTGCGCGTTTCTTCGCCTGCCAGGAGACGTCCCAGTGAGCCTGTATGCCCCCCCGCGCGATTTAACCACGCGTTTATTCACCACCCTTCCCCGAGCATTCCACAAGGATGGCGACTCAGACTGGGTGCGGGCGAACAAACCCGGGCAAAGGGTCGAGAGCTTTCTGGAAGGTCCATCGTTCGATGTACATGGCAACCTTTACGTGACCGACATTCCCTATGGCCGAATCTTTCGTATTAATCCGCAGGGCACGTGGACGCTGGTGGTCGAATACGAGGGCTGGCCCAACGGACTGAAGATCCATCGCGATGGCCGAATCTTCATCGCCGACTACAAACGCGGCATCCTGGTACTGGACCCTCACAGTGGCGTGATCAACCCGTTTCTCACTCATAACCGCAGCGAAGGATTCAAAGAGGTCAACGACCTGTTTTTCGACGCTGCCGGCAAACTCTACTTCACCGATCAAGGACAGACAGGCCAGCACGATCCCACTGGCCGGGTGTTCACCTACGATCTGGATAAAGAAATGCTGACCTGCCTGATCGACAACGGCCCCAGCCCGAACGGGCTGGTGATGGACGTCGCTCAGAATGCGCTATTTGTGGCCATGACCCGCGGGAACGCGGTCTGGCGGCTGCCGATCAAGCGCGATGGCAGTACCAGCAAGGTCGGAATTTTCACCGCCATGGCGGGCGGCGTCAGTGGCGCGGACGGTATGGCACTGGACACCGACGGCAACCTGTACGTATGCGACGCGGGCAATGGCTGCGTGTGGGTTTTCGATTCCCACGCCGTGCCGCTCTACCGCATTCGTGCCTGCACCCAGGGTCGCACCGTTACTAACCTGGCCTTTGGCGGCCAAGGCAATAAACAGCTGTTTATCACCGACTCATCCAGCAGCGCGATTCTGGTCGCCGATCTCGAGCACGCTGGCCAGCCCATGTACTCCCACAGCTGAATTCCCTAAAACGCAGACCTTGTGCGCAATGCGCACGGGGTTCGCTCGACCTGAAAAAAGCGGGCGCCACCTGCCCGCACCCGACAAAACCAATAAAAGGGGGCATCCCATGTTGATCTTTCTCAGCTATGCCATGATCACTTGCTTCATGTACCTGATCATGAGTAAGCGCCTGTCACCGCTGGTGGCGTTGCTGCTTGTACCCATCGCATTTGGCTGCCTGGCCGGTTTCGCCCCGCAACTGGGCACCATGATGTTCGATGGCGTGAAGATGCTGGCCCCCACCGGCATCATGTTGACCTTCGCGATCCTTTATTTCTGCATGATGACCGACGCGGGGTTGTTCAACCCGCTCATCAAGGTACTCCTGCGACTGGTCCAGGGCGATCCGGCGTCGGCACGGCCGTGCTCGGGCTATGCGTCGGGCTGGATGGCGATGGCGCTACCACCTACATCATCGCCACCGCCGCGCTGCTGCCACTGTACCGATTGACGGGCATCCGCTTGCAGGTGATGGCGACGGTGTTGCTGATGGCCATTGGCGTGATGAACATCCTGCCTTGGGCAGGGCCGTTTTCCCGTGCCGCCAGCGCCATGCATGTCGACATCACCGAATTGTTCGTGCAGATGATTCCGATTATGGTCGCCGGTGGGCTATGGGTCATTTTTGCCGCCTGGTGGCTGGGGCGCATGGAATATCGCCGCCTGGGGCGAGTCAGCGTGAGCGAGGACGAAGTGCTCAAAGGCTATGCTCATATTCGCCTGAATGATCCGCGCTTTCTGTTCAACCTCTCGCTCACCCTTACGCTGATCGCTTGCATGATGCTGAGTCTGATGCCATTGCCAATCCTGTTCATGATTGCCTTTGGCCTCGCATGCCTGGTCAATTTCCCGACGCTGAAACAACAAAAGGAAGTCATCGCCCGGCATGCGGACAACGTCATGGCCGTCACCTTGCTGATCTTCGCGGCGGGCATTTTCGTCGGCATCAAGGGCGGCACCGGGATGATCAAGGCCATCTCGGAAAACCTGGTCTCCCTCCTGCCGCAGCAGTCGGGTCACTACATGTCGGTGATTACCGCACTGCTCAGCATGCCGTTTACCTACGTTCTGACCAATGATGCTTTCTATTTTGGCGTGCTGCCCATCCTGGCAGAAACGGCGGCTCACTATGGAATAGATCGACACGAGATGGCGATCGCTTCACTGATCGGTCAGCCCGTGCATTTGCTCAGCCCACTGGTTGCGTCCACGTATTTGCTGTGCGGACTGCTGGATATCGACTACGGCGACAATCAGCGCGTCTCACTGAAATGGACGGTCGGGACAGTACTGGTGATGTTGATCGCCGCCATTGGGGTTGGAGCGATTACGGTTCTTAACTGAGCACGATCGAGTCGCTGCTCGATACCGCCCTGCTTGATCAACAGCGCTATGTCACAGAGATGAGCAACCGTGTTCATATCGTGGCTGACCAGGATCATGGTCATGCCGGTGTCACGACGCAGCGTCTGGAGCAGGTTGAGGATCTCGGCCTGGACAGTCATGTCCAACGCCGAGGTTGGCTCGTCGAGCAGCCATAGAAGCCCGCCGTGACACCGACCAGCACGCCGATTGGCAAGGTCAGCAGCAAGACCAGTGACACCAGCAACAAGGTTGGACGGGTGCCGTAGAGCAAACGCGTGAAGAGGTCTCGGCCAAAACCGTCGGTACCCAACCAATGTTGGGCCGAAGGTGGCAACAGGCGTTCCTGAATATTTTGCTGGTTCGGATCAAAGCCGTTCAACAGCGGCGCGAACACCGCCACCAATACCAGCACGACGATCAGCGATACACCCAGCGCCAAAGCAGGCGAGCTGCGCCACCAGCGCCGGACCAATACGCCGTCGAAGGCAACGGAAACACTCATGACACCTCCCGGATACGTGGATCGATAAGGCCTGCCAGCACATCAGCCAGGCCATTGACGACCACGAAACACAGTCCGATCAACAGAATCGCCGGTACATCGCCGGCGAACAACGCCGTGGTCAAATAGCGGCCAATGCCCGGCCAGGCAAATACGGTTTCAGTAAGAATCGATCCTTCGAGCAAACTGGCGTAGGACAGCGCAACCACCACTACCAACGTGCCGGCGACATTGGGCAAAACATGGCGCAACAACACCCGCCCGCGCCCGGCGCCCTTAGCCAATGCGGTCATCACATATTCCTTGCCCATCTCACCCAGCAACGCAGAGCACGTGAGCCGGCAAATACCGGCATGGCATAAAAACCCAAGACCAACACCGGCAACACCAGGTGCGAAAACGCATTCGCCAACGCTCCCGACTCACCGGAGCGCCAGGTACCCCAGAGCACCCAGCCGCTGGACAATTCGATGCTGTAGAAATACCCATCATCCAGGCGTCCCGGACCTCCTGCCCACTGCAACTTTGCGTAGAACAGCAACAACATCAGCAAGCCAAGCCAGAACACCGGCACCGAATAACCAATCAGGGAAAACAATCGCACCAGAGTGTCGACCCAGCCACCTGGCCGCCACGCAGCCAGCAGCCCCAACGACAATCCCAGGCTGGCGCCCAGAATGATCGCCAGGGTCGCCAGTTCCAGCGTCGCGGGCAGTGCACGTTTCAAATCATCCAGCACAGGTTGGCTGGATGTATTCGAAACGCCCAGGTGCCCTGTGTCAGCTGCTTGAGGTAGCGACCGAATCGCACCGGCCAGGGCTGATCGAGCCCCAGATCCGTACGCACCTGAGTCAGGGTTGATTCACTGGCGCGGTCGCCGGCGATGCGTAATGCCGGATCCACGGGTGACAAGGTGGTCAGCACAAAGGTGAAAAACAACAGGCCGACGAGCGTGACCAACAGCGTCAACAGTCCGCTACCGGTCACTTGTATCCCGCGAGAAGCTCCCGCCCTCACTTGATTTTGCTCACCTGATCGAAATACGGCAGCGAAACAGTGATGTTCTGCAGGACACCCTCTACCCCGGCATGGACCGCGACCTGGTTACGGCCTTGCAGGGCCACCACGAAGGGCGAGTTTTCATGATCGGACTGTCAGGCCTGGCATGGTCAGTAGGCGCTATGACAGCCTTCATCGTGGTTATGTCGTAGTGGCCTGGACTGGCGACCACTCTATGTGGCGTTGGATGTTGTTCAGTGGCGCAGTAGTGGGTCTGATCGTGGTGATAATCCGCCGCGGCATCCCTGAGTCGCCCCGTTGGCTGGCCAGCAAAGGCCGCGTGAAAGAAGCAGAAGCGGTGATCAAGCTGGTATACGGTAAAACCGTGACCAACACTCAGGCGGCCACAGCCTACTGAGGCGGCAGTTTCATCTCGGAGAAAGGCGCCGAGAGGCATCCCCCCTGAAAGGCCCCCATAAAACCAGATAGCCGTCATACAAGCTTAACGGCAGCTACGCCCCCCCCGCAGATCCGTGTTGAGCAGTTGCCATCATCAGCGTTCCCCCGCTCCCATTCTTGCCCCATCAGGCATACGGCGCGACCGCTACATCAAGATTGGCAGCTTGCTCAATGAACGGAAATACTCTATCGTTCATGAACAAAATCAGAATATAGTTCACGAGCGTCCAGCATCCAGGCTCCCATCCCCTGAAAGCCCATGCGCCGTGGCGATGTGTGAGCCCTACCTGGATCTCAGCGGCAGGTTGGGTGGATTTGGCCATCCGAAGCTGATTGATACTGAGGCCGCTCCAGGTAATGAATTCATCACGGTCATAACATTGTCACATCGGCGGTTTTGACCACTAGGCAAATCACAAATCATATCGGGATGAGATTATGCAAACTACAGCCAACAATTACATTTTAAACGTAAGCTGTCCGGCTACGTCGGGGATAATCTCAGCGATTTCCTCTTTCCTTGCTGAGAGCGGTTTCTATATTAGTGAAATGGCACAGTATGACGACGAGCAAAATGGAAGGTTTTTCACACGCGCGTTGTTCCGCTGCAACGATGGAGCGGCTATCGATCTCAATTCTGTGCGAAACGATTTCGCTTCGATCGCCGAAAGATTCGATATGCACTGGTCTATTCATCCCGAGAATGACCCGATGCGGGTGCTTTTAATGGTGAGTAAATTCGACCACTGCCTCTCTGATCTATTATACCGACGCGCCAAAGGGGATCTCGAAATGGAGATTACTGCGGTTGTGTCCAATCATCTGGACTTACGCCCCATGGTAGAGCGCGAGGGAATCAGATTTGTTTACCTGCCAATAACAAAGGAAACAAAGGCGCAACAGGAGGCTGCATTAATGAAAATCGTGCAGGACACTGGCACGGAACTGGTTGTACTAGCGCGCTACATGCAAATTCTCTCCGACAATCTGTGCAAGCAGCTGTCCGGACGCGCTATCAATATTCACCATTCCTTCCTTCCTGGCTTTAAAGGAGCGAAGCCGTACCATCAAGCATATGAACGCGGCGTGAAACTCATCGGCGCTACTGCACACTACGTCACCAGCGATTTGGACGAAGGTCCAATAATCGAGCAAGAGGTGCAACGCGTCGATCACGCATACGTTGCCGAGGCATTGGTCGCGGTTGGCCGTGACACCGAAACTCTCGCCCTCTCTCGAGCGGTGAAATGGCATATCGAACGCCGTGTATTCATGAACGGCAGTCGGACCATTATTTTCCGCTGACAACGGCTCGTATTTTCTTCAAGAGCTTGCCCATAAGCATTTAATTCATCAATCCGGCCTCCCGAAAATTAAGACTTGGAGGCTTAATTTGAGCGCAAATTTAAACATCGCGGATGAATGCGAGCCATGAACAATACCGTTCTTGAATCCTCGGCTTTTGCTGGAAACAAAAGGCGTAATATCGAATCCGGTAGCTCGCTTCTGTATAGCACTGCCACTACCTTATTCCTTTCAAAAGGGTTTCATGGGGTAAGCTTGCGGAAGCTTGGCGATCAGCTGGGCATCCACGCTGGTTCGCTTTATCACCATTTTGAGAGTAAGCAAGCGCTGCTTTTCGACCTACTCGAGGAACATGAGTACGCCCTGGCTGCGGCCCTTAAAGCTGTAAGAGGAGCAACTCCGAAGATTCAGCTTCTTGATTTCATCAAGCGATATTTAAGCTTCCTGTCTAGCCATTCGGAGAATTTCCAACTGGCGGTGCTTGAGCATAGAAATCTAACGCCTAACCAGCAGGTTGTTATCCGAGAATCTCGCGAGCGTTGGCAGCATTCGCTGAATTGCATATTGCAGCAGGGAAAGAACGTGGGTCTTTTTGCTTACGACGATCTACGGTGCACGAAGACCAGCATCATAGCAATGCTTAACCATTTGAGCACTTTGGAAATCTCCAGCACTGAAATTATTTGCCATGGGCAACGCCAGATCCTGCGAATGCTCAATCCAGCACCGGGCTAAAAATAGCGAAAAATGCTACCAAGAAATTAATCGTAAATATTTCTCTACCCGACTCCCTGAGAAAAAACAATGACAAAATCCGACCTGATTATCGATGGAAAATCTTTCGCCGCTCGTCTACTTGAGACGGTTTCAGTGGAGGCATTCGAATTCCGTGACCAGCATGGACATGCTCCTGGGCTTGCTGTCATCTTGGTAGGACAGGACGCCGCCAGCCAAGTCTATGTGTCTACGAAAATGAAAAAAGCTGAGGCGGCGGGGATTAAATCCTACCCGTACTTCCTGGAGTCAACCAGCAGCGAGGAGGAGATTCTCTCGCTCATTTGCAAACTTAACAGCGACCCTTTAGTTCACGGCATCTTGGTTCAATTACCACTCCCTCCCGAAATTGATGAACGGTTGATCACGACCGCGATCGATCCTGCTAAGGATGTCGATGGTTTCCATCCCGTTAACGTGGGGATGCTTAGTCAAGGGCACCCTAAATTGGTCCCTTGTACACCTTTAGGATGCCTGCTGCTTCTGAAGGATCGCTTAGGAGATTTGGCGGGAAAGAAGGCGGTAATAGTGGGGAGGTCGAACATCGTAGGAAAGCCTATGGCGAGCCTGCTATTGAACGAAAACTGCACCGTGACCATCGTACACTCACGATCACGGAACCTGCGGTATGAATGTTCAAAGGCTGACATACTAGTAGTAGCTGTTGGGCGGCCGCGCTTTATTTCCTCTAACTACATAAAGCCAGGCGCCGTGGTAATTGACGTCGGGATCAATCGTATTGATGACGACAGTGGCAAACAGCTCGTTGGAGATGTTGATTACGCCTCAGCTCTGAGTGTTGCCGGCGCGATAACACCTGTTCCAGGAGGAGTTGGCCCAATGACAGTAGTTTGCTTAATGAAAAACACGCTAATTGCAGCAAAGTCGCTTGCCGCAGCCATTGACAATTGATACCACCCGGCGAAGCCGACGATGTTTTACACCACTGCCGATAGTGAGGTCTTTTATGCCGCGCACAATTTCCAATGCTCAAGAAGCACTAGCATGGATGGATGTGTCGGCGCTGATTGAAAACTGACCCACCCTGCCGATTGAAAATTGACCTAGGGCGGATTGCTGATTTTGGCATCAGCAATTGTGGATAAGCTTAGCAGTCGTGTCCCGATGGAAGGGGCATTTAGCCCCACCGCATGTGGGCATGCGGCAGGGTATTTTCGGTGCAGATCAAAACAGCTCATCGTCCTCGGCACCATCATCGTCTTTGCGCTTTCGTTCACGTGATTTGATCTTGGTCTGGGCGACCAGGCTGCTGTGTTGCAGACGGTAGGACTCGTTGCCCGTTTCGACGATGTGGCAGTGATGTGTCAGCCGATCCAGCAACGCCGTGGTCATCTTGGCGTCGCCAAACACACTCGACCATTCCGAGAAGCTGAGGTTGGTGGTGATCACCACGCTGGTGTGTTCGTACAGCTTGGATAGCAGGTGAAATAACAGGGCGCCACCGCTCTGGCTGAAGGGCAAATACCCCAGTTCATCGAGTATCACCAGGTCTGTTCGTAGCAGCCCTTGAGCGATTCGGCCTGTCTTGCCGTCGTACTTTTCGCGCTCCACTAAATTGACCAGATCCACCGTGGAGTAGAAGCGCACGCGTTTGTGATGCGTCGTGATCCCGGAAACGGCCAAGGCGGTGGCGAGATGTGTTTTTCCTGTGCCAGGCCCGCCGATGAACACGACATTTTGTGCGGTATCGGTGAACTCGAGGTTGGACAGATCCTTGATCAGGCGGGCGTCTGCGCTGGAAGCGCTGAAGTCGAAGCCGGCCAAATCTCGATGCATGGGCAGTTTGGCCATGTTCATCTGGTGGTTCACTGAGCGTACCGCCCGATCCGCATGTTCTTGTTGGAGAAGATGCTCAAGTAGCCATTTCGACGACGCTGTCGAGGCTTCTCCTTGAGACGCCAGTTCTTCCCAGGCGCTGGCCATGCCATGCAGGCGTAGTTCTTTGAGTTCAGCCATCAGATCACGCATTGCGAGTCTCCTCATCGGTGGTACGGAGCCGGTCGTAGCGCGCCGTATTGGCGACAGGCGCTATCTTCAGTTGAAGGCTGGTTTCGGCGGACGGAGGGGCTGCTGTCGATGTCAGTCGAGCCAGGACATTCAGGATGTGGTCAGCAGTCAAGCTGCCTGATTCAAGTACCAACTCCACAGCCACCAATACGGCGTCGAGCCCGGCGATGGGAACCGCCGCTAGTACCTGCGTCATGACTCGATCACCATTGGTGTGACGCCTTAGACCGCGTTTTAGTAGTTGCAACGGCTTCGGCAGATCGGCAAATGGAGCGCCATTGCGCAGCGCACCGGGCTTGCGTTCGATGAGCGGGATGTAATGCTGCCAGTCAAAACTGACCTGATCTCGATCAAACAGGCGCTCGTGACAGGCAATCATCGTTTCTTCGGCGATCACCACCACCCGCGTGGGATACAAGCGGCTGCTGACCCACTGACCGACCCGCTCACACGGCACCGAGTAGCGATTTCGCGCCACGCTGATCAGGCAGGTGCTGGAGACCCGTACGGTGCGCTCGACGTAGCCATCAAAGGCGGTGGGCATCGACATCAATTCGGCGCGTTTCAGCTCCAGGACGTCCGCCACTGTCAGCCCGTTGTACTGCGGGTGCACCAGTTCGTCCCAGAGCACACGGCAGCGTTGGCCGAGCCAGGCATTCAGTTCCTCGAAGGTATGGAACATGCAGTTTTGAGCATCGAGCCAGATGCGCCGTCGGCTGTCTTGGACGTTCTTTTCAACGATGCCTTTTTCCCAGCCGGAGGCCACGTTGCAGAAGTCCGGATCGAATAGGTAGTG
>Ga0157371_10000525_pt1 | contig 45752 bp, 78 predicted proteins | sample C45metaG_FD_113462 | JGI IMG/M metagenome (GOLD analysis project Ga0157371, IMG submission 113462) | Corn rhizosphere microbial communities from Kellogg Biological Station, Michigan, USA - C4-5 metaG | ecosystem: Host-associated > Plants > Roots > Rhizosphere > Soil | place: USA: Michigan... | reverse complement strand
TTGTATGGCGGCGTGGTCATGTCGCGAACAGCCTCGGTGCCCGTTGAATCGCAGCACCACAAAATCTGCGTAGTCAAATCGTATGCTCCCTTACCTGCTCCATAAAGGCGACGTATCGCGGATCGTCTTCGTCGACTTCGCCTTGATTTGGCCAGACATCAGGGTCTTGCGGGCCAGCAAAGACCGAGATGATTTCTTTTTTGTCGGGGCTAAATTGAACGTACATTAGATTTCATACTCCTTAACAGTAACAGTGAACAGGCCTGTGCCCGGCCCGGCAAGGGCAGTTGTCACCCAAATAGTCTGTGGCGTGGCGAGCGGCAAATCACGGAACGGTACGTTGCACCCGTTCGGACTTGTGCTGTAACCGGCCACCGACTGACTGCCGAGGCCAGATGCGAAACCGGAAATTGTCGTGGACACCCCGCCAGAACCGGCAGTCGCAGCAGCGGCAAAGGTGCCAGAAACCCTAATGGCGTTTTTAGGCACCGCCTGCGCGATGGATGTCAGTGCAAGGGTTAAGCCAGCGCTGGTATTCACCGGCACAACATCGGTGGAAGTAGTCTTCCGACCGCTCGTATTTGAGATTACGAACTGCCGCGAGGCGTTGGTTTTCAACACGGCGACCAGTTGGGTAGCCGTGAAGCCTGACGGGCGGTTCGCCCCACCATATTGCTCAGGGGCTACGATCGCCGTCACATCTTGGCCAAACAGGCCGCGCGTGTTGGTGGTCGGGTTATACGCAAGATATAGGGCTACGTCGCCGCTGACCGGCGCAAGGCCTGTGTCCATCCCGCCAATGCCTGTACCGGCCGTATTGATGCTGACGCTAAGGGCTGACAGGAGGAACGCCGATCCACCGAGGGCGGTCTTTACAACGTTTTCGTCTGCCGTCCACGTTGCTGATGCAGATGCCGCCGCGATGTTCATCCGGGCGTTTCTAGATGCCCCGACAGCTGGTGAAGAGGTCGCAAGCCGCTGCGCCAGCTTCAGCGGGGTAATAATCCTGGCATCATCAGTGCCGGTCGTGACTTCGGCTTGTGTGGCGATTTCCGCGATACCGGACAAGGTTTCGGTCGCCTGATCTTGTGTCTTGCGCCCAGCATAAAGCGCCCAGCTAACGCCAATGGATGCTGGCGTAGTGTTGAAGTTGGCCGTGTTGGTGTTGACCAGGCTGACATAGGAGTTCAGTCCGTCGTCCGCCTGAATCACATCGCCAATCGAGTAGCCGCCACTGGCGGTAACGTACGCAGAAGACCACTTGTATTGACCGCCGCGACCAGTAAACACGGTGTGCTCGCTGATTGCGTTGAGCACGCCATTGAAGTCCTGGCCTTTCGGCGGGATGCCACCGGCCGCCAGCGGGGTCATGGTGACCAAGGGGAAGCCTTCGTCCCACGTCGCCTGCTGCGGGTCGTCGCCGGGGCCGCGTGTTTCTGGAATCGGGTCGATAGTTCCCGGCGTGGCGTTTTCGCCGAATGGGGTCAGGATCAAATCAGGTTGCATCGTAAAAAACTCCTTGGCCGAATGGCTGGAAACCCGATCCATAAAATCCGAAAATTCCAACAGGGTCGGCGCTGATGATAATGCTTACGTCCACGCCGCATGGGCGAGGAAGAATGTCGGTGTTGAAAACAAGGTGGTGCTGGTAGGGCGACAGGTCGAACTCGAACACATAGCGACCCTGCATGTGCCCGGTCAGCAGGAAGTAACACGGCTGCGTGAACATGGCGCGCATCAGGGCATTGATGTTTGGCGCGGATGCATAAACGATGTTGGCCAGGGCCTTCAGCAAGATCAGTTCGCGGTAAGCGTCGTCTGTTAATTCCCAAGTATCGGTCCCGCTGCCAGGCGCGCTAAACGGGCGCTCGTTGAACGGGTAGAAGCCATCCTCAAAGCCGAAATATTCTCCGCCCGGATTCACGAACGTTACAGTCCGACCAATGCCGACAATCCGGCCCCATATGTCGAGGCCGTAGCTGTTGGCGTTCGGGATGTCCATCACCAGGTGATAAAAGTCACCTGTGAACTTTGCCGGGTCAATTGCCGCCCACAGCCCGTTAATGATGCTCATCAGCCGAGGGCTGTTGGCATACTGGCTCATGATCGTTTTTTCGATCATATGCTTACCAGCGTGACGTTAGCGACGGAGGTTGTCGGGTACTGATCGACGCCGAAGCGCTGGAACTCTTCCCACGTCACGCCGTCAGTGGATAGTTCAAGCTTGACCGGGCGAAGCAAGGCGCTATCCAGATTCAGCATGTAGTTAGCGCCGACGACCAGTCCGCCGATGCGCGCACGATAATCCCCTGACTGGAAGTCGGTGACGATCTGCTGCTTTGCAGCCTGGGAGCTGGCGTATGAAATGACCGAGGCGTCTACTACTGTCAGGCGCAGCGAAACCGTAACGTGAGCGGGCCTCTCCAGCTTGACGATGTACTCAGGCGGGAAGGCGCCGCCGCTGGCTTCGTCTCTCCAGATAATCGACGTGTTACCCACGAACGCGCAGCCTGTGCCCCCCTTAATCAAGATCATCTCGGCAAGCTGCTGATCGTCTCCACCCACCACCGACACCAGAAGGCTGTTGCGGTTCATCGGGTAGTCCGTCTCGCCAACGACGATTGATGCATCCGTAGGGTTATCCGCCACAAACACATCGATGACGCCTGCCAGGTTGCCCACGGCGCCGCGCACCGAGGCGTTCATGTTCTTGCTGTTGGCCGCTACCGACTCATAGCGCCGAGTCTCGAAGTTGGAGCGTGACTCCTGATTAGAACCTGCTGCTGCTGCGTCAGGGTTTTCAACGCGGTCCAGGCCGTCGATGGTTTCCTTAAACGTATTGATGGTCAAAGGCGCGGCCTGAATAGGGCCTGAAGTTGTGCAAAGGGCAGCCACAAGGCCGTCACCTACCGTAGAGGCTGCGGAAACTTCCCACTCAAGCCCAGCGTCGTCAACGATCAGATAGCCCTGCGGAATGACCGTTCCGCCGATGCCGATAAAGTCCAGCATGGCAATGGAGCGGGTAGCGAGCTTTCGCGTCAGGAAGTAGACGGCGCCCAATGCCTCCTGAAATTGTCCGATGGCATAGCGCGAGTCGAAGTTGTTGCCAAGCGCGATCATCGAGCTGTTTTGATTGTCGATTGCCGCCGTCAGCGACGTTACAAGCTGACCCTGTGGTGTGCGTGCATCTTCATTCAGACTCTCTCCTAATGCGCCGCGCATGATCTCCCACAGGCCCGCCGTAATCGCCTCGCGTGTTGGGGCGACTAGGCCAGTGTCGGTGATCTCGATAGTAGGGATCATAAGTTGATTTGCCCGGTCTGGTTATCTTCGTTGGTGAACAGGATGGCGCCACTGGCTACACGCCCGGTCAATTGTAGCTGAGCGCTCGCAGAGACTACACCGGCAACAGATTTGGCTGCCGTCTCCAGGTGCATCTTGTACAGGGATAGCGGGAATCCAAATTGCCCAAGCACGTTTTCGAAGTAGGGGATGCCGGCCGCCTGATCGTAATACAAATCACGCGAAAAGGTGCGGCAGGCGCTGGCCACGTCCTGGGCCTGCTGATAGATGTCGCTGGCCACAGCAATGTTGCCAGAAGAATCTAGCGCAAGATCCCAAGTCGAGGGAAGAAGGAATAGGGTGTTCATTCCATTGGCACGCTCGGCGTAGTGCCGCCTGTAGGGGTGTGTCCGATGTGCGCGTTATATTGATCGCGCATGTCCTGCATGCTGCTGGTGTGGTCGGTGATATCGCCGGTCGAAGTGATCGGGCAGTTCACCTGAAGCAACGTGGCGTCGATGGTCATGGCGGCTGTGGACTTTATGTGGATGCCGCTGTCGAGAAACTGAATCCATTGCGACGGAGCGCCATTCAACAGGCCGCCGATATACAGGCCGTCCGACACGTCATGCGTGCGCAGGCTTGGGGGCGGGCCTTCGGTTTTGTTCTGCTTGAGGACCGTGATATCGCGACGGGCAAAAGCACACAGACCAATATCCCCCGGCTTCGGGTCCATGATGATGGCATTGCCGCCACCTTGCAGGCGGAAGTATGGGATGTTTTCCATGGGCACGTTGGGTATGCCGTCATTGTTCCCGTCCATCTGCTGGATGAGGTCGGTAGCCGACAGGAATCCCACCTTGCCAGTACCTCCGGGCAGCACCTCGTTCACCTTTACAAGCGTGATCGTGTAGGCCTTCCCAATCAGCCGCTCAAGGATGAACTCGGTTTCCAGCGGCCCGCCCGACGAATCCTCGGCGCGGAATGGCTTAGCGACTGATGGCGGCATTGTTGGGCTCGTTGTGTGTGGCTCGGATGTCCATAAACCAGTTGCCTCCCGGCACTTCTGATTCTAGGTTTAGTGTAACCCCGAACACACGCCAGTCGCCATTGCATGTCTCCATGATTGAGTCAGCAATGCGGATGACGCCGCCGAAGCGAATCGCCGGACTGTATAGGCAGCGCACATCCACCCCTTGCATCGTCGGGGCCGGGTAGCCAATGAGCCCGCTGCCAGGTCGTAGCGTGGCGATAGGGATGCTGCGAGCGCCGCCTTGAGGCGCAATGCTGATTCTCTTCTGCTCAACGTACAGATCAATCTGGTAGCGCTTGCACAAGGCGCGCACCTTGTTTAGGTCAGTGTCGTTCAGGGTCACGTCTTTCATTGTTAGGGAGTCGGGGACGCCGTTGTTTTCCAGTTCGTACCCCATCTTTTCCGCAATGGTGCCAATCGCCTGAACGACAGGGATTTCTCCCTTGAACGTGACCGGCGTAGCGGCGGTGTACATGTCGAGGATCGACGTAGAACTGGTGATACGAAACGCCACATCGGGCGAGTTGCTCATGTCCACGTAACCAAAGGTAATGTTGCCCTCGTAGACCGTCGTCAGTTCGCCGCCCTGATCGCCGGCCTCGACCTTGATTGTGTTCTGCATGCTGCGGATATCGCGCCAGCGGATGCGCATCAGCTTTAGCATGGCCGGCATGTTGAGGCCGTAGATGATGATTTCAGCAGTCGGCACCACCGACCCGTTTCCGAAGTTGATGGTGCAGATCGTGCGCAGACTTTCCGTAATCAGCGGGTTGCCCTGGGCGAAAGTATCGCCAACCAGAGTAATGGTGGTCCTGACGACCTTCTTATTCATTGCTCAGACCCATCAGCAGCCAGCGCGAGCCAAGTCCGGTGTATTCCGGGTCATCCGTTCCGAGCGTATCAGCCAGCTGAAAGCCGAACCCGACCGGTGCGTAAGCGCGCAGGGCGCGATTGCGCAGCACGTACTCCCCATCCCGAAAGATCGAGATGTAAATATTTTCGAGTCGCGTATCCACGTCAATTGTGTAAGACATGCCATTCAGAGGGAACGATACAGACTGATTGGGGATCGGCTGGAGCGGAATATTCATCAGCGTCATTGCGTCACCACTCCAGGCGTTCCGTTTACGAATCGATCAAACATTTCCATGACCTTTTCCCCGACCGTTTGGAGTGCCTGCTGAATACCGCCCGCATCTTCGACAGCGCCATTCACTCTCAACAGGATTGACTCGGCGACCTGTCTCGGCTGCTGCAAGCCAGCATCGGTCGGCGGTGTGTCCTCCGGGTTGGCGGTCTCCTTGGTTTCATAAGTCACCTCGCCTTCGCGGATCTCTTCCAGGTAGATGTTCGCCGCGATCATGCGGGCGCCATCCTGCGGCATTCTCGCATAGTCGTAGCCGGTGATCGCCGCATTGATGTGGACGTATTCCGGCGTGATGACATGGAACAGCAGGGTGGACTTCGACAGCAACTCAAGCTGGGCGATGAACAGGCCGCGCAGGGTCGCGTCACCGCCTCCGCGAATCATGGTCACGGTTGCCTGATAAGGGTTCTGCACCTTGTTATAACTGGTGAAGGTGCCTTTCTCGACCGGGGCCTGTGATACATGGCTGTTGTTCTGGTACTTCACCGAATACACGGTGTCCGCCAGCATGATAGGGATTCCGAACTGGTTGAAGATCCCCCATTGATTGCCGAATATTTTTCGAATCAGGGTCGCGCCGCCGAAGCTGATAAGCGCGCCAGTGCCGGACGAAACGAGTCCTTTAAAATCGGGTATCGAGGGCATCCCCGGAATGGTCATAGCGTGCCGCCTCCCAATTGGTTGATCAGCTGACTGCTGCGTGATACGCCAGCCGCAACACCGGCTGCCGTCGCCTCAGGCAGAGAGGTGGCCGAGGTCTGTACGGTGACGCTGCCGATGGTAACTTGCGCGCCGCCCTGATTGTTGGAAGTTCCACCGCCTGGCACGCCAGGTATGCCCGTCGCCTGGATGGCTCTTTGCGCGCCCATCCAGTCCTTGCTGTGAGCTTGGAACTGCGGCGATTCCACTGCCTCTTGGCGACCGATCGTGCCATCCCCGTTTGCATCCCATACCTTATTCAGTTCGTAGGCCTTCGAGCCCTTCTTGTAGCCAGACCCAGCCACGGCCTCATAAGCCTCTCCGACAGTATGGGTACGGCCGTCAGAGAATCCGCGCTCTTGGAAGTAGCGCTTGACCACTTTCTCCATTTGCTCATCGAAGCCCATGGCGCCCAGTTCGTCGCGGGTGTGCCCGTAATACTTGCCATCCGGGTCGGCCATCTTTTGAATCAGGCCGGTGGCCGAAGAGCTGGGGTTCCTAGCATTGGGGTCAAACGTTCCGCCCGTCTCGAACGAGATAATTTGCGCTAGGTCGTTAGGGTCTAGGCCGAGTTGCTGCGCAATCCTGGCGATAGAGTTGGCATTATCATTAGATAGGCCGCCGCCGACAGGTCCGCCACTAGAGGCGCCGGAGCCTGAAGAGCCCACCCAGCCCGCGAGCTTGTTTTTCACCCAGTCGAAGGCGCCACGTTGTGCGCTGGATATGGTTCCCTCCTGTTCTGGGTCGTGGCCCAGCATGGTGTCGATCGCGCCAACGACATGACCGGAAGCGGCCTGGCCCACATCGAGAAGCGTGCCCGCCATCTGGCCGGGGATTTTCTTTGCCAGGTCGAAGGCGTCACTCCACCGGCCTTCCATCACAGCGCCGATCAGATCGAGCATGGTTTTCATGGCCGGAACCGAGTCGAAAATGTCCTTGCCCAATTGCTTGAAAGCGTTCGCCAGGCCGCGGACGGAGACGCCGTTTTCGTCAATGATGCCTTTTTCGTGCAGCCACTTCGAAAAAGCTTTCTGCGCCTCATCAAGTGAGTCGTAACCGGTCAGCAGCCGAGCAAAGCCTTTGGCCAGGCTGTCCACGGACACCTTAGTCCCCTTGATGTAACTGTCGAACTTCTCCCAGTCGAACAGCGACTTGCCGCCCTCGGACCAGGTTTTGTAGTCGTCGTACAGCAGGGCGAAGCCGGCCGCCAGGATAGCGACCACGACAGCTGTTCCAAGGATCGGCGCCACCAGCGCCAGTATGGCGATGCCTGCTTTTACCAGCGCCGGGATGAGCAGCAACGTCACCGCAATGGCGATGCCCTCGAAGAAGTTGCGCGCCGTGCGCTCGTTGCGCGCCAGGTAATCCATCCAGCCCGACACGACTTTCGTGATCTTGAGCAGGACGGGAATCAGGGCGTTGGCCAGCATGGTTTTCAGGCCTTCCCACTGCGCCGACAGGAACGCCTGCGCCTTGCTCAGTTCGCGGCTGGCGGCAATGTCCTCCTTGCTGGAGACGTAGGCCTTTTCCTGCATGTTGAGCATTTCTTGCATGGCGTCACGGCCTTGGATCAAGGCGTTGGCCATGCCGTCATCCAGACCCATCGCCGAAGCGATCGCATAGGCCTGCTGCGGATCCATCTTCGACAGAGAGTCGGACATATCAAGAAGCACGTCGTTCATCTTGCGGACGTTGCCAGAGGCATCGACCACGCCGACGCCCAGCGCGCTGAAGAATGGGATCAGGGAATCATTGCCCATCAACACCATTTCCTGAATCCCTTGGTTCAGGCTTTTCATGGTGTTTTCGGCAGAAGCTCCCGCGCCGCCAAGACCGGCGACGGCGGTATCCATGCCCTTGATGTCACGAGCAGTCGCGCCAAGACGCTTGGACATAAAGCCCAATTGGTCGTTGGCGTTGGAAATGGCGGTCGTGAATTTGACGATGGCGTTGGAGCCGGCCAGCGCGCCAATGAAGGCGACGACGCGCCCGGTTACGGCAATCAGGGCTTGTTGTTGCTTGCCCAGTTCCTTGTTGGAGTCGCCAACCTTGGACGCCATACCATCGACTTTCTTGCCGGCTTCGTCCGATGCCTCCCCGGTGCCCTTGATCGCGGCGCGCAGCTTTTTCTCAATGCTCTCAGCTTGGCCTGCTTCAGATCGAAACTTATCAAGTTCGATCTCAATGCGCATGACCAGTTCATCGACCGTTACTGAGCTCATCCTGCAATTCCTTAATCAGTGCCTTGTTGTGCGCGGACACCTGATGAAATTCAATCATCGTGATGGCATCTTCAAGCGTCAGGTGCGCGTCAAGCTCAGCGTAAGTGGCCAGGCCGTTGTCGAGGACATAGAAGGCCTGACTACTCAGGTTTACGCACCTTGCAAACGCCTCTGTGTTCAGAGGCATCTGCAACCCATCGGCTTCGATTACTGGGTAACGCCGGCCGTTAAAAAATCGAGGTTGACCTTGATCGATTCGATGCGAAGTTTCCAGAGCGTGGAAATACTGGTCACGTCGGTGTCGATAATCAAAGGCCGCTCCGATCCATTGGGCAGGCGCAGGCGAACGTCTTGCAGCACTTCGTCCAGCAACGCCTGAGCGGTGACATCATCGACGCCGCCCAGAGCCTTCAGTGCCACGCTGACCACGCCAGCCATATCCAGCAGGCCGCGGAACACCAGCTTGCCGTTATCGTCGGTCGTGGTCAGGCCGGAGATATCAACCCCGCCCTTGCACAGCGACAGCGCCACACGGTTAGCCCAACGATCACCGCGAAGCAAGGGCATCTTCTTCACGATGAACGTCTTGCCGGCGTCCGTGCCGTCCTCGATGGTCACGTCCTTGGTGGTAATCACGAGATGGATTCCTCGCTGTTGATGACCATGTTGAACACGTACTGCGTGCCGTTGATGAGCTTCTGCGCGGACGGGCCGCCACCTTGGTTGACCATGAAGCCGCTGGCCTGGATGCGACGACCAATCGACGGGATGGTGATGTCCAGCGTGCACAAGCTGGTTTCCTGGTTGGCGTTACACCAGCCGCGGTACTGCTCCATCTGCAAACGGCTGGCGCTGTTCGCTTCAAGGAACACCGTCACCGGCACTTCGTGAGCTACCCAGCCGCCCGACTGCTTGCCGTCCACGCCCATACGGGTTTCGCCCACGGTCGCATCACCAAAGCCAAATGCGTTATCGACCTGGAAGCCTTGCAGCTGGATCGCCTGATCGTAGTAGCCCGCGGCGGTGAACATAACGACACTGTTGGCCGCCGTGATCGTGCGGGGGTTTTGAGACATTGTCATGATGCGTACCCCTTATTGAACGTTGATGGAGGCCATATTGACGCTCTGAACACTCGACCCATCTGTGTACCAGAATGTGAACGGGAACGAGCCACGGTTGCCGCGAGTCTGCGCATCCGGGGTCTTGATGTCGATTGCCCAGCCCTTAGCCAGCAGCGACGGGACGATATCAAAACCGGCCTGCGTGTTGATGATCGACTTCTGTTGTTCGCTTAATGCGTTCGGATCAATCAAAGGGACAATGCCGCCGAAGTTGACCATTTCTGCAGTTGGGGCGGCGGCGGCGGCGCGGTGGATTGCCTTGCCCGGTTCGTTGTACGGAATGAAGCCGTAGGCTTGCAGCATGGTCACCATCGCCAGCTGGAACTGCGCATTCAGGTAGATCTGGTTGACGTAGTTGTCCAGCCACTTGAACTGGCCCGACACGGCGCCGTTGACGTTAAAGCGGAACTCATCGTTGGCCGTGGCGAACTCGCCGTAGAAGGTGTAGCCGTTGCTCATTAGCGCGGTGTATTCGCCTTCGTCGGTGATGGTCGCAGCAATGCCCGCTTGCTTCATGAACATGATGTTGCGACGGCCGTTGGTGCGCTTGAAGTCGATGGCCGCGATACCACCGCAAACAGCCGCCACTTGCTCAATGGTGCCGTAGTACGGGGTAGTACCGTTCTGCTCGGTTTCGTCCAGCCAGGCGCCGAAGCTGGCGTCGTTGTTGGCGACAATGGCCGTACCGTCAGTGTCCAGGGCGATGTAGGCGAATCGGCTGTTCTGTGTAGTCACCCACGCAGCCATGGATTCTTTGTCGGCGCGGATCTGCTCAGCAACGTGCGTGATGACGCCAAAGTTCTGGGTTCTATTTAGGACGTATGCCATCAGTTCGGCGTCAGTCGGAACAGCCCGGCCATTTTCTTTCTGTGCGCCGGCCGCTTGGTCCAGCTTGATCGCCAGGCCGACTACGCCGGAACCGAAGCTGATGTTGGCGGCGGCGCCAGTATCAACGGTGGTCAGCTCGAAGCACTGCTGTTGCTCGTTGAAGTCGCCAACGAAATTGCTAACGTCTGTCAGCAGAGCAGCGGCCTCGGAGAAGCTGGCGACGGCCGAGAAGTTGACCGGGACAGTGATCGGTGCGCCGTCGATGGTGACGACCAGATCGCCGGTAATGGCCTTGAGCTGGGTCAGCGTCATGGTGCGCACGCTACCGCCGCGAAGGATGGCAGGCAGCGCGGCGGCAGGATCTTGCACGACATTCAGCGCGCCAGGAATTCGCGTGGCACCGTCATAGCCGAGGAAGTAGCGACCGGCAAAGGTGTACTCCGGCGAAGTCAGGCCGTAGAAGGCGCCAGCCTCGGCAGCACTGCCAAACTGTTGCACGCCAAGGGTGCGCTCTGGACCGCTCACAATGAGCAGGGTATTCATCGCTAGCGGATTGCCCCCGGTGCCGATGGCAGACGGGTTGATCGTGACGATGCGACTTGCCGGAATGGACATGTGCATTTACTCCGAGACAGGGACTGTTTGTATCACGGGAGGGGAATCACTGAATCCCTGCGCGACGGTTACTTGTGGATTGTATTGCAGGCCGAGGTCAATGATCCAACGGTCTTCGTACTGATTTGAATCGTTGACGTAAATGTGTCGGTCATGCGACTGAACATAGAGCGGCTGGCAAGCGGTGAGCAGGTCGCAGGCGTAGCCCGTGCGCCAGAGATTGGCAACGACCCGGCTCCGCGCCTCGGCATTCACGCCATAGAAATCGATCTGCATCCGCACTTCGACAGAGTTCTGAATCGCGGCCTCGGTCGGCGGCAATGGTGTCACAACAGCGATGTCCAGATTCTTGCTAAATAGAACCTGCATCACGACCGCGCTATTGGGCAGAGGGTTGTTGTTCTGGGCCGCCTGGATGATCTGCAATTCAGATCCCGGAAACAGACCAAGGAGGAACTTGCGAACGTCCTTGTAAATCTCCTGCTGCGTTACGTTCAGGCTCGCCATGCGATCACCCGCGTCCACGTGGCGTAGGATTCAACCACCTGATCGACCATCCACACGGCCGGGTCTTCTTCGCCATAGGCTGGGAAGATGAACTTCGACGAACCCTTTTGCAGCCAGCGCCGGATTCCGTCAATGGTTCCGTAGGCGTAGATCGAGATGAACTGACCCTGCTTGTTGTTCAAGTCGAGGTTGTATTTCTCGGTCGATGTCATCGACTGGGTTTGCACTTCGATCTGCTGCGACAGGAACGACGGCAACTGATTGCCGTAATCATCCACCGTGAAGCCGGCATTCACCTCAAGGGTGACGACCTGGTTGGGGTTGACGTTCTGCGTGGCCATGTTGGCCAGCCCGCGCACGTTGATCATTCTTCAATCTCGTAGGTGAAGGAGTTGCGCAGCAGTCTGTCAACGCCGCGAAGGGGGCTGTTAAACCCCTTCTGACGAATAGTTGACTTGGCGTTCGGCGGATCAGTCCAGGTCATGACGGACTCTTTCAAGGCGTCAACCATGAACTCTCCGGCAGCCCGAATACCTAGCTCCATGCCGCCTGCGCGAATAGCCCTTGCTATAGCTGCTTTCAGAGCATCCTTGTTGTTCGCAACAGCCGTCCGAAAGAACGGGCGAGACGGAATGTTCAGCTCATACGATGGCACGTCAACGATGCGTTCGAGATTGGCCTTCTTGGCCCTTACGAAACGCCCATCGTTGCGCATCGACCCATCGACATTGACCGAGTGGTAAATCGTCTGCTTGCGGCCTGGGATCATGCCCTTGTAGCCGTATTCGTTGACATACCCGACATACGCCACAAGCTGGCCGTCAGGATACGTCTTATCACCCATGATGCCGACCTTCAGGGCCGCATTAGGCCCTTTCCGGTACTTGTCCAGCATATCGGTGAGTTTGCTCATTGCGTGAACGTCCTCTGCACAGGCATAGGCGCAATGCCCATCCGGTAGACAGCCGAGCGATAGCGCTTGGTGAGCTGCCAGTACATCGCGCCCCACGGGGTTTGCAGATACCAGCGCTCGTTGTTGCCCATGGTGCCGTAGTCCAGCGATACCGAAACGGTGCCTTCGGTGGCGTTGGAGATGCGGCCCACGACCGGGTTGCCTTTCTCGGCCATGCCGGTGATCGTGGCGATGTGCGCCACCAGCAGATAGAGCATCCGCTTGCGTGCGCCCAGATCCTTCACGACGCTGCACTTGGTGTTGTCGAGGAAGGTTTCCGCCATGGCGAAGTAGTCCTCAAGCTGCACGTCAGTGGCAGTGATCGAAGGGTACAGCGCCCGGAATTCAACCGGGTCGAAGACTACGACGTCATCCATGGTTAAACGTCCGACTTGCCGAGAACGCCGGCCTTGTCAGTTTCCTTGATTTGCGCCAACTGCTCAAAGCCCGACTTCTGCTCCTTGTTGTCCTTGGCCTTGTCTTTGGCGCGCTTTTCCGATTCTTCGGCGAAGATGATGCCGTTCGTTACCAGCTTCGAGTCGGCGTGTTCTTTGCGCCAGGCTTCCCACAGGCTTGCTGGCACTTCGCGGGTGATGCCATGCGACAGGCCTGCGATCTCGTTGTTGTTCCAGCCCAGAATGCGTACGCGAGGCGAATCGCCTACTTGCATGTGGATGCCGTTCGGAAGTTTGCAGCCGATGGTTACAGTGGACATTAGTTGCTCTCCGCCTTGATAGCTTCCATAACCGAAATTTCGCGGCCGTCATAAACGACGCGGTCAGACTTTTCGCCATCCTGCAGAGTGAAGCTCTCGACATCCGACCCGGTCAAATGGTCGTGAATCTTTACGACAACTTCTTTGTTGCTGGCGCAGTGAGCACTGATCGTTACGGTGGTAGTCATGCCATTCTCCTTGTCAGTAGGGCAGGGCCGAAGCCCCGCCGCACAGTTTAGATTGCCACCAGCGCGCTGGCTACGAAGATCGGACGATAGATGATCGTGCCCACGGTGCCCTGCGAGCGCTTTTGGCGCCAGCTCGACAGACCCAGAACCATCGGATGCACGCGCATCTTCTCGGTGAAGGTCGGCTCGACGGTGTCAACACCCTCGTAGTTCTTCACGATCAGCTTGATCGCCTCGCCCGCATCGGTAGACATCTCCGGCGCGGTCTGAACTTCCATGTTCGGGAAGTTCTTCTTGATCTGATCGCTGACGTTCACGTTGTACTGGTTGGTACGGGTGAAGGTCGCTTCAGCCTGTGGCGACAGGAGCAGGATCATCGGGGTTTCGCGATCGATCAGGCCGCCAGTCTGGGCAACCAGTTCGCCATACAGACGAGCGATACCGGCATAGACCACGTCACCGCCCGCGGCAACCCAAGTCGCCAGGGTAATGGCGGCCAGCAACGACGGATCGTTCAGGATGCCCCAGTTACGCAGACCGGCCACACCGTTGAAGTAGGTCTTGTTTTGGAACTTGTTCAGGGTCAGCGCGGCAGAAATCTGCTTGCGCGAAACCCAATCCAGTTTGGCCGCACCGGCACGCTCTACTTCCCGCTCACCCAGCTCGATGATGGTCTGGTAATAGTAGGTATCGCGCGTTTCCCAGTTGACGTTGGTGCCGCTCATGCCGTTTTCGGAGAAGTCGTCGTAGGACGAGGTTTCGCCGGTCGATTCTGCGATTGGGAACTGCAGGAAGTCGTCAGTCCACGAGCCTTTCTTCGTCTCGCCGAAGATCTGGCCAGCCTTCATCGGTTCAACCAGGAACTCCACGACGCGAGGGTCCACGTAAGTGGTGAACATCGACAGGATGCCGGCGTTGGGCGCGGTGAGCAGTGGCGCGGCGTCACCCACGGTGCCACGAATCTCGCGATTCAGGCGCGCTTTGTCGGCTTCGGTAAGCATGGTCGGCGCGATGCCGGTAGCGAACACAATGCCCGCGTTTTGCTGCAAATCATGCAAGTTCATGCTTGCCCCCTTAGATCGAGAATCGAGTGATTTTGACGAGCGCGCCGGTTTGGGCGGCTTCGGCAAACTTGAAGTTGGTGGCCTGAGCATCAGTGGCCGCTTCGTCTACGGCGCCGGTTGCGTCGAGCGCGTACACGGCAGCACCTGGGGCAACGACAGCAGGGGCCACGACGTAGAAGTCACCACTGGAGAACAGCGCCACTTCCTTGCCGGTCGGAATGGTCATGCTTGCAGCGGCGCCCAGAGCTACCACGGCTTGGTTGTTGCGATGCACGAAGCCGATAACACGGCCGGCAGCGAACACCTTGTAAGCCTTGCCGGTAGCCAGATCAGCAAAGGCGAACTGGCCAACGGTCAGCGGCTCGCCAGCGACCAGGGCAGCTTCGCCAGCCAGGATGGAGTTGCGCGGGTTGGTCGAAGCGAAGTCACCCGCCACGCCGCGAGGCAAATCACGATTGAGAGAACGTTGAAAGGTCATGGCTTACCCCTGCTTGAAGCGAGTAGTGAGATTGGAAGGCGCTGCGTCCATGGCCGTTTCGCGAACAGGCTTGACGTCACGCTGCATGGCGACCAGGGCTTTCAGGCCGGCTTCGTTGATGCCGTCGCAGGCAATGCCTTTCTGCTTGAGCGCATAGGCGTAGATCGCCGCGGCGTCCGGGAAGCTGTCGCAGGCAATACGGCCGACGATGCTTTCGACAGCGTCACGGGCGGCGTACTTGGATTCTATCTTGGCGCCGACAGCGGCGGCGATGGAGTCAGCGTCCATAGCGGTTCTGTTTAGGGCCTCTTTTTTATCAGCGGCCTCTTTGGCGTCGGCTTCATCCTTGGCGATCTTTTCCTCTGCCTCTTTTTTCTTGGCTTCGGCCTCTTCGTCTTCAGCGGTCAGAAGATCAGGATCGCCATCAGCACCGACCAGCTTATCCATCTCTTCATCGCCAACAATGGCACGAAGGGCCTTTTCAAACTCTGGAGTTACACCATCTTGCGCAGTAGCTCGCAGGCGGGCAGTAATCAGCTGCACCGCGCCTTTTTTCAGTTTCATGTTTAACCTCATTTCAAGGGGAAGTGAATCGCTGATAACCGCGTCTCGCCCAATTCTACCACGCTCAACTAGCGCGGTATGGTTGCCGTGGATGTTGCGCATTACACCGTCATGCGCCTGGCCTTCAAATACGCCAGGCGTCATATCAGGGTCAAAGTAGTAGGAGGACGAGAGCTGCTCCATCTTCCCGGATTCGATGAGGGCGATTGCCTCTTCATCCCAGAAAGTAAGATCGGCGTAAAGCTTTCCGTCCTCATACACAACATCGGAGCCAATGGCCCCGACTGTTAATTCTTTCTCGGTATTCTTTGCGTCAACGTAGACATGCTTGAAGAGCAGTTGCTTGCCCTTGAAGGAGTCGGCGCTTTTCTCAAGTTCGACGGGGTCGCGCAGCATCTTATAGATGCGATCAGGGTCAAGCCCCAGCGCCTCATAGCCTGGAATCTCTCGACCGAAATACGGGTCAACGGACGCCTTACTGATGATCGTGCGCGCAATGCGCAAGTGCCCGCTCTCGTCGATAGAGCGCACGGAAGAATCGAAGGCGATGTTTCTTGTCACGGCAGAACCTCGTAGTTCATAAGCGCCTCATACAGCCTAGGGTCGATACGGTCTTTTTGCTCTTCCGCAACGAGCCTTATCACAGATTCTTTATAGGCCCTGTATACAGCGAATGCTTCGTCGGGACAAGAAAACCGGCCAAGGGAGGCATAGGTGCTGTCCGCTGATCTGCATTTCGCTTCAAATCTTTCGCCTACCCTATGCACACCTACCGGCAAGCCCTTCGACTTGGGCCGCCTTACCAGGAGGTAATTCAGCCTTCTTGGTATCAGCAAGCATGTATCCGGTCCATAAATACGATTCCCTCTTACGAGAAGATCCTTGTCCAGATCCATTTCCTCTCGGCCCCAGTTCGGCTGAGAGCAAGCCCAGTCTCCAAAGGATTGCAGGTTGTGCCAATCAGGATGCACGGAGCAGTCATCATAGGAAGAGTTAAGGCCGCCACCACCAACCTCGTAGCACCTCTTCATCATGTTCACCCAGCGGAGATATACCGGGGACAACTTGCCATCCATCCAGGCTCCATGCCGACCAACACCGGAAAACCCTATTCCGCAAACAGAGGGGCGATACGGATTCTTTACGTCGCCCCTAATAAGGTTATGGCTGGCAACTTCATACTCATGGCGTTTCTCATCGAGAAACCTGATCCCGATCTTCCTGGATCCGTTGATCGAAACCACTTCGCACTCACCGCCTTGCTTTGGCGAAAATCTATCGCCAACCTGAATTCTTTTACTGCTCATAATCGCCCCGGTCAAAAGGTTCGTCGGAGAAAGAGTGGCAGCCGGATGACGAGTCCGGCACGGCTTGCAAACCGCTGCCACTGTATGATTGTACACTACCACTCAAGCACAGAACTACTGGTACACCCACACCTGATTTTTTGTCCGGGCAGGATGTATTCGCCATCGATGAGCATTCCCTTTTGGGCGTCGAATTCCTTCCCGCTTGCTTTGACGTGTGAAACCCTTGGCTCCTTTGCTGCCGCGGAATGCCTCCAGATCGCTTTGGTTATGCCCAACTCTTTACGTCGCGCTTGCTCCATTATGGCATGCACTTTCGTGGACTGGTCAGTAGCGATCAGGCGGCATCTGTTCCGACCGATGTGATAAGCGTGCTCCAGGTTGTCGGTGAGGGTCTTCAGATCGAATCCGGCCTCGACCGACTCCCACACGTATTTCTGCACATCGCCCAGGTACTCGCCAGGGATCGACTTAATCAGGCCGACGTTCACGCCGACAGCGGCGCGCATGGCCTCCTTGGTTACGGGGGTCAGTTGCAGGTTGACGGCAAATCCCGACTTCTTGAGCGTTGCACTCAATCCGCGATCCAGCGCCCCGGCCGTCTGCCCAACGAATCGCCGCGCCATCTTCTGCGGCAAGTCGTTCAGGCTGGTCATCCACTTGGCAATGATGGCGTCGATCACGCGCCCGAGGATGTCCCGCGCCGCGTCCATGGCCACGGGTTGAGGCGCCTGCCAGTTGTGGGCGACCGCCTGCATCACTTCGTTACGCGCGCTTCGCAGGAGGCGAGCCAGCTCGGCATGATAGGCAGACCGAATGCCAGCGTTAGGCCGGAAGTCGGGCAGGACTACGCGCTTACGCTTGATGGTCGTCACGCATCCAGGCCCTCATTAGGATCTTCGCCGAACGCACCATACGCGCCCTGGCCTTCCGGCACGTCGTCTACGTCAATACCATTGAACGGGCTCTGCTCGTCCTTCGACAGCGCCTGGCGGGCCTCCTGCGGCGACACGATGGCGGCTGTGACCAGTTGCGCGGCATTGCGCCCGTTGATGTCCTGAACTTCTGCCAACTCCTTCGCGTTGAGCTGATACAGCGGGTTGAATTCCCACTTGATGGCCGGGTCAATCTCGCCGAACAGATTCAACTGAATCAGGTCGGAGAAGGTCTTGATGATCGGGCGGACGTGCGCCTCGTTCTGCGCCATCAGGTAATCGTAATAGACGCGGATCTCACCATCGCTGCTCGCATTCAGGCCGGCAGGCGTGGCCCCGGTCAATTTCACCAATGGCGTGTGGCTAGGCCCGGCCATCTGCTCCTGCGCCTTGGTCAGCAACTCGGGTAGGCTGGTTAGCGGCGTGTTGATCTGGTCGATCTCTTCGCTTTCCTTGTCCAGCAGCATCATGCCGCTGTTCTCGCGGAAGCGGTTGAAGATCCCGGCGCGGAGCCACAGGCTGGCGTCACTCTCGCCGCTGGTGAGGATTCCGCTCATGTCGGTAGACAGGATGGTCAGGCTGAACGCCTGGACGATCTGAGCCACGCTGTCGGCGGTGCGCTGGTAGCGTTCAACGTAGGGCTTCATCAGCTGGAACATCGAGATGCCGCCGAAGTTGTAGGCCGGCTTCAGGATGTCCGGCACTGGCCGCATGACCAGCGTCATCAGCCGATCGGCGTGAACTTCCTTGCCCAGCACGTACCACTTGGTCGGGACGTAGAAGTCAGCCTCGGTAGGGTCGTTGGCGTTGTACATGCTCGGCGTGGACCACATCGGCTCGATCAGGCGGAACCCTTTCAGATCACCCTTTTTCACGCTGACCTTATCCATCAGGAAGGGCAGCTTGTCGTCCAGGTGATTGAGCTTGATGTAGATCTGGGCGCGGCCCATGCCCAGCTCAACCTCGACAGCGCGGCGGATCAGGTCGCGCACGCCGTACTGCTCGAAGGCGTCATTGATCTGGTTGATTTTCCTCTGACGCACCGAGGCTTTCTGTTCCTCCTGCATCTTGAAGGCTTCAAGCTGGGTGTCGGTCAAGTCTGAGCCGCTGTCGGCGTCCGGGTCATCGATCTTGAACCGACCCCACTCGCGGGTCATCTCGGTGGCCGTCGTCTCGGCCACGGCGCGATAGTCGCTCGACTGGCTCATGGCGGCCAGGACCGGATAGCCGGGGAAGGTGCCGTAGAAGTTCGGGATGCCGATAGAGGCGTATTCGTAGATCGACTGGCAGCTATCCATGGCCACGGCTGTCTTCTGACCGGAAGGCACCACGGCCGGCATCAGGGCGGGAGCAGCCAGCATGACAGGCGCGTCATTCTTCGCATTACGGACCTGCTCGTCCTGCATCATGCGGATGATGGTGCGCTGCTGCTTCAGCTTGCGGTCTTCGATGTCCGCGGTCTTCTCGGCCAACTCAAGCTCGCGCTCTTTCAGCTCAGCTTCTTTGCGGCGGCGCTTGCGGCCAAGTAGATCGATCATCTTGATTGATTCTCTGCGTTGATGTTCAGGCCGCGACGTATCGGAGCGTAGGCCATTATGAAGGCGTCGGCCAAGTTAGGGCTCGGCACTTCGCGCTTTTTGAGGTCCGATTTAGATTCTACCTTTACGCGGCCATTCGTGTCGAAGTCCCGGAGAGGAATAGACAGTTCCATCTTCAGCTTTTCCAGGTGCGTGATCTGGCTATCGATGCTTATTAGGTCCTCAATCTTGAAAGTCGGCGGAACCGTCCCGTTCTTGATCGACTGCACGACCTGGAATGTCAGGCGGAACCGATCGGCCACTTGCCACCACATCTGCGCCTTGATGTTGCTGAAGAAGTCCTTGTTCTTGATCTTGCCCTCGTAGATCGCATCGGGGCGCATCACCTTGCCGCCAGCGTTGAAGCCATCGTGCGTGACCCGGTTGTTCGGGAAGCCTTTATTCAGCTCATTGAACTTTGACCCTGAGTGCGACCCAACGCCGACCGAGTCATAAATAATATGAGCGCCGGCCTTCTGCGCGCTGTGATAGGCGCGAGTGCAGGACTGCAGAATTTTGTCTTCTTCTCCTTGCCATTCATCTGTCTCCCTGGCTACCGACCCAACCCGAAGGATGGTGGCACACAAGTCTTCGCCTCCATCGGCTACGTCATAACCAAGCGTTGCACGGCCATCCTCAAGGCCTGGAATCAGAAGGTGAGCATCAATCGCCGCCTCGACCCACGAAGCTTTGATAACAGAACTGTCGTCGTCCGCCCGCGGCTTGCCCAGATACACATGGTCAAACGTCTCAGGGCTGCGGACGCGGTGCGCCTCGATCACCTTGAGAATGGTTTTGCTCAGGAACGGGTTGTCCGTGTAGTTGATCTGGCGAACGATGGTGTCAGGCGGCTTGTTGACCACGAAGTTTCGCCACACGAAGTCGCTCACAAGCTTGGCGTTGAACAGCAGCCAGCATTCGGAGTTGTCCTTCCGGATCGTCGGCTCCAGGATCTCCCACTGACTCGCGGTGAGGCCGTGGCTTTCCTCTGACCACAGGATGTCCACGCTCTCGACTGACTTGATCTCTTCCGTGTGACGCCACAGGCCGTAGAAGATGAACTCGGCTCCCGTCACCTTGTGGATGATCTTGTTCTCCAGGATGCGGAAGCGATGGCGCAGGCCGAACCGATCGATCTGGATTTTGAGCAGCGCATAGACCGATTCCTCGATCTTGTTTTGTATCTGGCGCACACAGAGGAACTTGAGCTTGTAGTTGTCAGCCAGGCGAATGGCATGGCCGGCCGCGTCCCATGACTTCGAAGAGGACCGGCCGCCGTGCAGGATCTTGTTCCGCGACGGCGTCTCCCAGAAGTCTCGCAGGTTCGGATTAAGCGTCGGTCTTTGCTGCAACGTCTGCATAGAAGTCGCCCATCCCCATTGGTGTTCCCGCTCCATCGCCGCCAGTTGGGTCGGCAACAATGTCGTAAGCCTGGCGCTCAAGGCCAACCAGTGTCTTCAGCGTCTCGGCCAATTCCTTCATGGTCTTGGTGCGGGCCGGAAGATCGATCACCTTCTGGTACAGGTCGTTGCGCTTGTCCTGTCCGTTGTCGTCAGGGTTGCGCATCAGCTCGCCCAGCTCTTCAAACAGGTCGCGGTTATCGGTCAGCCCCTCCAACTCATCCAGCAGCTTGTTGGTGAGGCGCCGGCCTCTGGCAATGTCGCCCCGATGGGACAGACGAACATCAGCAATGGCCTGAGCATTCGACTCAATGACGAGGCGATCTGTAACAGCGCGCTTTGCTGTTACGTCTTCTGTAACAGAGTGTCTTGTTACAAGGTCTTCTGCCCTTGCCTTGATCTTGCCGGATAGGTCTTGCACCCACCCAAACTTCTTTGCTCGCCTAGCGATGGCTACATGGTTGGAGCCTGGGCAGGCAACTGCGATCTCGCGAAGAGACAGCACGCCAGCCCGGTATAGCTGTTCGATTCGCTCCCAGTCTGGAGCCTTCTTTGCCTCGGTCATTGCTTACTACGCCTTATAGTCAATCCTTCATCGCTTCCATGCACCGGTTGTAGTTCCACTGACTGAACCATCGTGAGTTGGTTTGCGGAGGGAACCAGTTGGTCATGGAGACGGTTTCTCGCATGTAGGTGCGAAGCTGCTTCTGTTCGATCTGGCTGGCTTCTTCGTACAGGTATTCGATGGGCTCGCCGAGGTTGCGCCGCGCCATGATGATGTTGGACATCGCGCCGACGATCAGGCAGAACTTCTCAGGCTGGTGGTGGATGTTGTCGGGGATCTTGCCGGCCATTACCGGCTGACACCAGGCTGCGACAATCAATGCTGCTGCTGCAAAACGCTTCATAAACATAACTCCGCCAAGGGTTGGTTTTTTCGCACCACAAAAACGATTCGTCTCAGTTTGTGGCGCGCACGAACAATAGCCGGTCAATGATGCGGGCGACATTGCCGCGCTCTTTGACCGACAGGATAAGCAACAGGGATAGAAAGATGGTGACGATCGGGGATATCGAGGGCCATTTCTTGTACAGAATGATTGACCCCATGACCTCGATCCACTCCGCGCCGGCTATTGCGGCAATGCAGAAGGCCGTGACGCTCGGGAACAGCTTGTACTTGGCGCCATTGCGTTGATACATGAACGCCACAACAAAGCAGAGGCTGCCGCACAACATGGCGTACAGCAGCGTATGGGCATGAGAAAGGTTCATCATTCACCTCTCCGGAGCTTTCCGATAGCGGCGGGTAGTTCTGTGAGCCACTTCGGGAGCTTCCCGGTGCTTAAAGTTTCAAGGACGCTGATGCTAACCAATACGGTGATAAGGCCGCATCCAAACGCGGCGATGCCGCTGGTTTTGGTCCACGCCTGGGCGAAAACTTCGGCAGCGGCGTAATAACCGCCAACCCATCCAGCTAGCAAGTATCCGACCCGTTTCGGGGTGCTCAGTTCCTTTGCCCACAAGACAAAGACTAACGCGCCAACGAACGAGCACACGACCGCGCTTAGATCTATCTGTGGCAGACAACTCGCCACAGCTACCCCGGCGAATCCGACAATGGTACAGGCTGCCGGGGTGGCGACATCGGCCATATTCAGTCCCTTAGTTTTTGTAGCGGAAGTGTGGGGGCGAGCTTTTCTCGGCGCCGTCGACCAGATTCGACGCCGAGAAAATCACAATGCCCGCGCTGAGTGCAAAAGCAAGCACCGAAGTAAACCCCTCATGCCTAGAACCATCGGTTCTTTTTAGGCCCTGAATAATGAAAACGCAAGCCAGGAACACGTTCGCGCTGATGTCTCGATTCATCGAGTAACTGGCCAGGGCCAGCGAGAAAGCGAGACAGCTCCAAGCGGTAGACGGTTTCATTCTCGACCCTGCGGAATTTGGTATTGGTTGATTGTATGCGGTATGCGTTCCGCCGTCATGTCAATCTGATATTTAGCCGATTGACGGGTATAAAAAAGCCCGCATTTTTACGTGCGGGCTTAGTGGTCTCTCCACACCGGCTGGAGAACTGCCATCATGGTTTCCCATGCCACGGGATCGAACCGTGGATCCTTCACCAGATCTCGACCAACGAGATGGAATCGAACCATCCTGCTCTGGAGCGGGCGCCGAGAATCGAACTCGGGTGGCTGCCTTGGAAGGGCAGAACATAACCATTCTGTCACGCCCGCGAATTAGCGGAAGACTCTTATGCGTCTGCCAGGCATACACCCTTTAAGTGCAGGTGGTGAACTCGCCGTATTCCTGGCGCAGGATATGGCTGGTACGGCTGGACTCGAACCAGCGACCTGTCGGTTAACAGCCGACTGCTCTACCAACTGAGCTACATACCAAAAAACTGGTGCCGATACAGGGATTTGAACCGAGGACCTTCTGTTTACAAGACAGCTGCTCTACCTGACTGAGCTACATCGGCGACTGATCCAGTATAGAACAACCAACTTAACTCTGTGAAGCCCTTTTCAGAACCTTTATCCGAACATCATAACCAGAGGACCGGTCAGCGCTAGAGCCCACCCGAGCAGGGCAATCGTCCTGACCAGGCGGTAATCCTCATCCCTGGCCACCCATAGATTCCAAAGCTCATGCTCTGCCGGCGACTTGATGTGTCCGCGAAACTTTCGTTGCATGTCTTCGTACTTCATGGCTTCACCTGCTCAATGGCGAATTTTCGAAATTCATCACTTTCAGTGGCTGTATGCTCAAGGTTGCCGACGCGGTTGGTGTGGAACTCGCCCATAGGCAAGAACACCCTGTCGAACCGGCCGTGCCAATTCCCGTACTCGGTCGGTCCGTCGGACTTGTAATTGACCGGTCCGCATGCGCTACAAATCTTCAGGCCTTCGCGCTCCGGGGCGTACGCCCAGTCAAAACACTCGGCCATATCTCTGAAGCCTTGGCAGGCAAGCGCGGTATTCTCGCAGCAGCCGCAGACTTCGCATTGAAAGAGGCTCATGGCCTCACACCTCGCGCAATCCGGTCCCGGCGAATCAGGCGGCGGCAACCCTCAAGGCATCCTCCGGCCAGCAGCAACATGAATCCGACGTACAAGTGAATGATCATTCTGATTGCCTCTTGAGTTCGCGGGTTTTGGCCCGGTATTCGGCAGTTATGGCCTTCAATTCGTCAATGGTGTACTTGCGCGGCTCATGGTCCGCCTCAAGCGCCTCGACTGCTTCCAGACCTATACGATCGACAAGGCCCGAGCGGAAACCTTGTGAGACGGTATAACCCTTGCGAGCGTGCATGTATGAGCCAGAGTTACAGGCTTTGCATTGCAACCATATATTTTCAGGGATCAGCCTAAGCTCTGGGCGAGCGCCCTTGCCCATGAAATGCCCTCCATCGAAGGCGCCCCCTACCTTCCATCCTTGCGCCGCAAGAATCGACTCCTGCGACTCTCCACAGCTGATGCAGCCGCTACCGATGCTCAGCTCGTAAATGCGCCGGTAGTCACGGACGGCCTTCTCAGCCTCATGCAGGAATTCGGATCGGCTCTTGAGCTTTTCCTTTCGCTGCCTGATGTCTGCACGCTCCTCCTGCTGAATCGCCTTGCGCGCCCTATCCTGATTCTTCGGCGCGTCCTTGATCGCGCAGGCCGGCGAGCACACCGCCTGACCCATGCGGGCAGGGACGAATAAGGTTCTGCAGGATTCGACCCGGCATCGCTTCGGGCGCGGTTTCTTGGCTTGCAGGCTCATTTGTACACGCTTCCCGGCTGCCCCGGCTCATTGCTGTCCGTACATGCTAGATCGTGATCGCTCGCCTTTGGGCAGCGCTTGCAGCCGCATGTCGGGCACAGAATCATTTTCGTTGATGACAGCGGCAGCCAGCCGAATGGCCCCGCCGTACCTAGCTTGTGCTCGCCGATGCAGCGGTGACACTCGCAGCGCAATAGGCTCATAACTTGGATCCCCGCTCAAGAGTGTGAAGGTTCAACAGCGTGAAGTGGCCGCCAACGCACCAGCCGCCCGTGTCGATATAGATGACATTCCCCAGCACCACTGGCGCATTGTTCGGCGTATGTCCGACCACCAACCACTCAAGATCTAGCACATGACTACGATCCTCTTCGCTGATGCGACTTCTTGACCACATGCAAGTGTTCTGCACGGCTTTCAGACGCTTTGAGCTTTCAGGTGACTCAAGCTCGCGACGGAGCTGCGCCCATGTCGGAAACGGGCAATCCGCGTGTACGATGCCGACAAGACCTGCCGGCGTCTCGACCTCGATAGCAATAGGAAGTTCGGCGAACTGAACGCGGAACTCTTCCTGCTCGTCGCGATTCAGGCCAGCGAACCATGCTCCACCGTTGTAGACCCAGTTTTCCACGTCGCAAGTGTCGAAGCGCACGACGTAATCGTCATGGTTGCCGCGCACCGCGTTGAACCATGGCTTATCCAGCCACGTCAGCGCGTCTCGGCATTCCGGCCCGCGATCAACCAGGTCGCCAACGCTGAACAGTCGATCCACGGCAGGATCGAAGCCGATTGAATCAAGCGCGGCCTGCAGTCGGGTGAAGTGCCCGTGAATGTCGCCAACCGCGAAGTCTCGCCCGACTGTGTTTTCCTCAAACCGTTTAACCGTGCTCACTTGGCCAGCTCCCGCAACTTCTGTTTCTCCATTGGCGCATCGCCACTCAGCAGCATCAAATGGCGAGGCTCGTGTACGCCAAAGCCAATATCAACCACCTCATCCTCGATAACCGCCATAACCCCTTCACCGACGAGCGTCCAGCAGGGCGCATCGTCATGGCAGTATACGGAGCCATTCGGCGCCACGTAATGATCGCCACAGGTCACGAACTCGCGCAGTTCGCATTGCTTCCCGATATTCTGGGTTAGCGAGTTGGCGCCGATGATGACCACTAGATCGCCCGACTTGAATTGATGGCTCATACAGCCTCCTTGAATGCTTCAAATTCTGCCATTTCGGTCAATCGCTCTTCGGTGAGTGACGGCCAGTCGTGCAGCACTAGGTACGCGCAGCACTGCCGCCAGAAGTCTTGGAACACCTCTTCGCCCATTGAATCGTAGGAAAGGCTGCGCGGCGTCTTGCGGGTCAACTGACCTAGACCTGGGATGTCGAACATCTCTTCGTCGCAGTACACGCCAGACTCAAGCTGCAAGGACTTGATGGCTTCGTGTGACTGCTTGCCGGTGAACCGGTCGATGTTCTGGCTCAGCACGCGGCCAAGGCCGTGCACAAGGCCATTGAACCTAGGGTTGCGCGGCTGCTTGAGGTCGGCTCGGATCTTGGTGTTGATCTTGAATTCGCGCTCACGAAGGATCGACTTGTCGGCCTCAGAGGCCGGCACGAATGCAGCGACCTCCTTGCCGGTGGCCGGGTCAACCAGGCGGCGCAGCACAAGATAAACTGGCATTGGCCGTGGCTTTGCTGGCTTAGCCATGTCAAAGGGCCTTTTCAGGTTCTATTTTCTTTGAGTCGCGCAGCAGGCGAGAAACGTACTCGACTCCCTTGGCGGTAAATTTGGCCTGATTGAACGCATGGCCTCCATCACTGGCACCGGTCTTCACCTCAAACCGGCCGGCGTCGATGTGGTTGGCGTAGGGCACCCACTCGCCGCTGATCTGGTACATGATCTTCTGATCACTCAGGAAGGCCCGGAATAGGTTCTCCTTGATGCGCAGCAGCTTGGCGACCTGGCGGAAGCCCTTGAGACCGGATGACTCGACGTATTTGTCTACGAACTCGACCTTGGGCGCGGCGATGGCCAGTTGCTGAGCTTGTTGCTCGATCTGCTCAAGTGAGCTGACCAGAAGGCGAGCCGTTTCGAGATGGGTCAGCGGCTTGACGTCTTGAGCTTTCGCCTCCAGCTCCTGCCAGCGGTCAACGAGCGCCGCGGTGAACTCGGGAGAAAGCTGGGCAACCACCACGAAGCTGTCGCGCTTGTTGATCCGGTACTCGGTCGCCTTACGCCCCATCGAGTCGAGGTATTCCCCCAATGGGGGAAGGTCGATAACTGGTGCCGGATTGCCATTGTCATCAACACGGGACGCCAGCCGAATCATCGACTGCTTCACCTTGTCATGGCGCGACCCGACCAGATCCGCAATCTCGCGGCTGGACATGGTGATGACTTGCATATTCACTAGCTGATTCATTGCGAATCCTCGGCGGCTTCTGGCTCTGGAATATCAGCATAGGTGTGGCGAACGGTTGTCACCGTGCCGGTGACCTCTACAAACCACGCCTCATCCCACCACGGGTATGCGTCGGGCTCGCCATGCTTGCCACCGCCCGACATGAAGTTGTAGGCAAGGCCTTTGTCGCCAGGCAGCTTAATCACCCGAACATCAACGTCGTAATTTCGCCCCCAGGTGTAATGGGCTCGACTTTTGATTTCTGAAACTTCGTCGCCCTGCCAACGGACTTCATTGCGAGAATCCTGAAGATCATCACAGAACTCTTCCCAGAGCGAATCAATCTGATCCACTGGGATTTCCTGCATGAGCTTGTCGATCGACTGCCATTGACCCCAGTGAGCCAGGATCAAACGTTGGGCTTCTTGCTTAGCGGTAATTTCCATTTTCTTAATCCCAAAAAAAAGGATTCACCTGCGCCCTAATCACCGAAGTGACTCTGCAAAAACCGGATCAGTAACCGGCCAGGGCGCATGTGAATCCTTACTAATATTTACCGGCTTGCAGGCCGGTCGCACATCATACCGCTACTGGCCTGGATTGGCCAATGGGGCTTGGCAATTACGGATCTACCTTCCCCATTGCAGAATTCCAAGCCTTGCACCATGCGCACTCTTTTCCAGCTAGCGCGCCGTTGTCGTCATCCCATACTCCAGAGATGGAGTGGCCATGGCCAGGAGCATTCCCGCGAGCGTAAGACGTGAAGCGCTCGGGCACTTCTCGCTTCACAGCAGCCACAACTTCCTTCCAGTCCATTAGATCCTTGCGCAGCGCCTCAATCTCACACAGCGAGCTAGCATGACGCTCGGCCAGCGTATCGACCTGAGCGTGAAGCCCTGCGTTCTCAGCCCTCAGCCTTTCAATCTCGCACCCTGCGCACGGGGACTGACCGACTACTGGTAGCAAGGCGTGCTTTTCGCATGGGGTGCTCATGGCTTTATCTCCAAAATTGCACGAGCCTTTGCATAATCAGGGAAGTCAGAAAGCATTTTCTGAACCCCGTCACAGTCGCCGCCAAGTGCGGTAATTCTGTCGTACCCAGCCTGAACTACCTGAGCATAGGAGCAGGTCATAGAGAGCAACAACGCGCGCAGATCCGCCAGCTCATCGTTCATTTCGCGAGTCACGTCGCCCGGTGCATCTGGCGCACACCCAAGCATCGTACTGTAAATGATAAGCGCCTCATCGCATGGCGCATTTTTGTACGCCTCATGACCCGCAAGAACCATTTCGCGGGTAGGCTTTACTGGCACAATCGCCCAGTCTTTTGGAATTACCAAGCCTTTGCTCATCGCATGACGCAGCGCCGCCTTGTTCTTGGTCCACTCAGGCCCCTTGTAGGTGCAGGCGCTGTGCTCTAGGAAGTCGCGCAGGGCCTTGAATGGGACGCTGACCATCTTGTCGTTGTTCATGCTTTCACCTTCAGTCCGAGGGATTCGAGGACCGCTACCGTGTCGCGCTTGTGCATGAGCTCGTGCTTGCTTCCGGCAGACCGCCAAGCCTCTGGCAACTCCACATCGACAGCAGCGCGGCTTGCTTGCCATACCTCCCAGCGCGACTGAATCTTGTCCAGCGGATAGGTATTGGTCGCAGCGTCATACATCAACCAAACCGGATCAGTCTGCGGGCCTTGGTCGGCATCGCACTCCCACGCCTCGAACTGCTCGCGCATTTTATCGGCACTCATGCCATCCGCTCCTTCGCTTCAACGATGACCGCGATCCGCTCCAATCGCTCTTGGGCCTGATCCGCAAGATTCGCATGGTCGGCCTCATCAACTACCGGCATGCAGACGAAACTGATTCCGGCCTTGGCGAAGGCGTGGGCGAGCTCAAGGGACTTTCTGAGTTGTACCGGGCTGGCGCGGTTCATTTCGGCTGCCCCTGCATAGCTTTGCCGATCTCGGCGGCGGCGCGGACGATGGCGCGGCGACAGCAATTTTCATTTACCCAATCGAGTAATCCTTGTTCTCGCCACCATGAGACTTGAACGTGGTCATCTATGGCAATGTCGAGCTTAAGTTTTACCGCCAGCCGAAGCGCATCGCCGTCGTCTGTGAGCGGGTTCCACGGACCAAATATTTCGCCTCCGGTATCAACCATCGCTCCAATAATCACATCAGGAGCAGATGTATTGGTTACGAATCCAGCAGTCCAACCTGCAGCCTTTGCCGCGAACTCCAGTAACTCACGATCTGACATTTCCATTTCCTTGCCCCACAAAAAAGGCTAGAGCGATGCAGTTTCCATTTCTGGAATTGGCGGACATGTTCAGTACATGCACTGCATCGCTCTAGCCTTACTGAATTGAAAGCCCGCCAAGGCTGTTCGCAAATCATACTGGCGGTTAACTTGCTTGGCTAGTGGTTTTTACGAAACTTCCGCATCTGGCCAAATCAATCGCGCCGATCTCAAGGCAGCCGCGTAATCGATGTCGCCATCCAGCACGACCATCTGAAACGACCTCCCGGATGCGTGCACGGTCCAGTTGCGCTTGCTCATGCCAGCACCTTCGGAAGCTCAGCCACCTTCACGCCGGATTCCTGCAAGGACTTGATGACAACCGATGCGACATAAACCGGCGAGGCCATTCGGTAGTCGCCAGATGGCAGTGGCTTCGGAAGTTCAACCACCAGAGACTCCCGCGCCGCCTTCCAGCCCAGCCAGTAATCCGAAAACACCGCGTCAGGCTTGGTCGCCTCCCAGTGGGAGCGACATTCGGCAAGTTGTTCTTGCTCGGTCTTCATGGCCTAGCCTCCATCGTTTCCCGCCATTGATCGTGGATGCGTGCCCTTGCTGCTCGGCTGTGCTGATTTCCGCCCGAATAATCAATCTCATGCCGCGCATGCATGGCGATAGGCTTGTGCTCGTACCAGTACCACTCCCCGCCTTCGTCTTGGGCTAGGAACTTAGCCCAGTCTGGGGCATGGATCCATTTAGGTTTACTCATGGTCTGCGCTCCAAGGTTAGCCTGAAAGATTCGTAGTTTGGTGTTTTGCGTGCCCACGCGTACAAGCTTCCAATCTCATCAACCCATCCGCTTTTCCCGGCAGGAAGGTTTGGCTTTTCGCTGTACCAAAACCATTCGCCGTCCGAATCTTGGGCCAGGTAGGCGGCCCATGGTGGCGCATCGTCCCAGCTTGGTTTGCTCATAATTCTTCCTCATCGTCAGTCGGGGTTCCAGCAGTGGCCAGCGCCAGTACCTTCTCGGCTCTTTCCAGCAGCTCGGGGTATTGGTCGTTCCAGTTCTGCTTGTGGGCCTTAGCCATCAGCTCTTTGAGCATCGCAAGCATCTGCGGCGCCGTGCGGATCAGGTAGGCGTTCGCCCACGTCTCATCGCCGATCACGTACTTTACGCCGTTGTGATCCATGGCGCCGAGGTTGGCGACGGTCAGGTAATCCCCGTCACGCTCAATGCAGATCGAGTAGTCCTGTCGATCTACAAGCCACTCTTCTTTCGTGTGGTTGCTCATTCTGAAATCTCCCCGGTATCAATAGCCCGCCGACGTATCATCGCGTCAGCCTCAATAAACCGAACATCAGCAATCCAGGCGGCCATTTCATCGACAGTCGGGTTTCTCCCAAGCGTCCGATAAAGCGTATCGACCGGCGCGTAAACCTCGATATTGGCCTTGGCCGCGAAGTAATCCCGCAGCGATATGCCCTCAGAATCAGCGTACATCGTCGTGAAGCCATCCGGCCTCAGTGCGCTGTATGGAAATGCGTTACCACCATCATTCTTGCTCATACGAAACACTCCTTTCCACGTTGTTAGTCGAATTCAATCAGCGCTGTTTTTCTTCTTTCTCGCCAGCTCTTCAAGCTCGCGCTCGGCCTCTTTCAGATTCTGCTGCGCCTGTAGGTGCTTGCCCTGTTTGGCGGTGCCGATGGTAGACCGTAGATCCTTCCAGCGGGCGCGCAGCTCGTCGCTGCTCATGCTTTTCCTGTCGCTGCCAATCAGCGCAACGATTGCCAGGCCATCGCCGGTTATCCGCTCTTCGGCGTGCATCTCCAGAAGCGCTGCCGCCCTTGGCGCCGGTAGCAAACCTGCAACCTTCGCCGCCTCGATAGCTGGCCCGCGGCGAGACTTGTCGGTCCCGAGCGACACATTCCACTCGAACGGCTGGCCGGAGGATCGCTTCTCAGTCACCAGCCGGTCATACGCCTCGACGAACGCCATGCGCGCCGCCACCTTATCTCGCATGTCGAGCAGTGGCTGAGCAATTGCCAGCGCTCCTAGGATCTCGTCAGAGACCATCACAGTCTCGCTTTCGTCTCTAGCCCTCTGAGCTATCGACCAAGCCTCATCGCGCCCAGGGCGGCCGTCAGAAGCCTTGGCATTCATGATTTGGCGAATAACGTCAGCAGGCTTTGGCGAGAACCTACCGTCTGCCGGGTCTTGCAGATGTGCCGCAATCCCATTCCGCACCTGATCCAGGGTGTAAGCCCCAAGCGCAGCGAAAAATAAATCCCCCAGCTGAGCGGTGATTTGACGTTCGTACACGGCCATCGCGGTGATCAGCAACGAGTTGAACTCTTTTCTGTCTTCAGGTTGCATGGAAGAAATCCCCCTCGATGATAAAACCCTGGTCGTCCAGCCTGACCGGTTGTGCGCCCATGGCGGCAATGCGAGCATCTTCAGCGGCATTCATTTCGAGTAATACTTGCTGATTCGCTGCCTCGATGCGCTCCTGCTTGGTCATGAACTGGACGACTCCGCTTTGCCCTGCCTTGTTCACCCATGCCGCCTTAAATCCCTGCCATGAGTTTTCAGCCGCGATCCTCACGGCCTCACCGAAGGTTATCCCTGCGATTCCAGCCTCTCGCTGTATTGCCTCTAGCGCCGTATCGGTCATGCTCGCCTTCTTGGCCTTTCTGACTGCCATCCAATCCTTTGCGAATTTCTCTTCAACCCCCAGTCCGACCAACTCCTTAACCCAATTCCTCCTTGGCGACTTCTGTTCAGCGTCAGCTTGCTGATCGCCCTTAGGTTCTTTATAGGTTCTTGGTTGTTGGTTATTGGTTATTGGTTCTTGGTTAGCATTGCCTTCGCTATGCGTTCGCATTGCTTCCGCTTCTTTTTCAGCTCTAACCCTAGCCCAGCGGGTCTTTGCCGATTCACTTGCGCTTGATGACTTTGAGTGAAAAGCCTCTATTTCTACATCGCAGCGCTTGTGTATGTACCCTTCCGGCGTGATGACAAAGAAGTCTTTCAGTACGTTTTCTACAGCTTGCATCTCGTCCGCAGTGCGCGCGCAATGCGTTCGCATAAGATCCGCATGGTCTTTGGTTAGTGGTTTTTCTGACAGGTAATAGGTATCCATTAGCTGCCTGTAAACCCCGTGCTCAATCAAACTTAAATGGGACGTATCCCTTCGATAGTCGCCTATGTTGTGGCTGTAGTAGTGCATGCCATCGCCTCAATCTTCGCCAAGGGCCAAGAAGTCGCTGACCTTCATGTTGAGCACATCCGAAAGCTTGCTGATCGTCCCTATGCCAATCTGCTTGCTATGAATCAGATTGCTTACGTACTGCCTGCTCACGCCCATTTTCTCAGCCAGAAGCGACGGGTTCATGTCGCGCATTGCCATTGCTACCTTGATGCTTTTGCCTACGTTCACTACAGCCTCCTTGTGCCCGGTTCATTTCAGGCAATGCTACTGTATTGGTTTACGACTGCGCAACACATATTGTTTATTTATCTTGCGCTTACTGAATTCTCCGCCGATATCGAAGGCAAAAGAAAAGGCGCCGAGCATCCGCTATGCGGGCAGGGCGCCTTGGGGGTTAGGGTGGGCTAGCGAGTCGATTCCTTGGCCATTCGGTTCTTGATGGCAGCGCTCAGCAGCCTGTGATAGCGCTGGAATCGCTCCGGCTGATCATGCTCAAGGCTCCAGCCAGGGTCGTGGCACCACCCGCAATCCTCATCGCAACTATGCGCCGGATCACCAGGGAAATGCTTCTTGATGATTGCGCGGGCCTCCTTGTTGATCGCGGCGCGCAGAGTGAAGAATCGCCGGCCGGCAGTCGGCGCGTAGTAAACCGTCGCCTGTCTTGCTTCGACGCTCATTGGCCACGCTCCTTCAGCTCACGCACCGCCTCAACAATCATGTCCGGCTCGCTGTGGTTGTCGATGCTAAGGGCTTCGCAGATCTCGCCAATGGTGATGGCTGCAGCTACCAGCATGCGGTTGTTGCGCTCGGCATCCTTGCGCAGAGATTCGTTCTCGGTCTTGAGCTGGTCGATATCGCCCTCGGCGGCCTTCAGGCATCCACGGATCACGCCCAAGGTGTCTTCGCTGACTTCAAACCTGCACTCTAGGCTGTGGATCTCCGCGAGCAGGGCCAGGATTGTTGCGGGATTGGCGGCGGCGATGAAGGCCGCGTCTTGATCCTCCATTCCTCCCGACTCACAAACAAACTCGCTAGCGCTTTCAATTCGCCTGATCCCTTCGCTAACAAGTTGCCAAGGACCGGGTGTTGCAGCCTCAGCCAGCGCCTTCAGTGCGGATTTATCAATGGTCATGCTTTGTCCTCAGAATGGAATGCAGCGCTCAATAAAGTCATCAGTCCCGCAATCAACGAGGCCGCATGATATGCAGGTTTTTTGGCCGGCCTTTTCAGGCTCATGCGAAAGGCTCATCCAGTCTGGCTTTTCGAAGGCGATCTCGGTCAGCTCCCAGCCCGGACGGAATAGGACATTCCCGAATTCGTCACTTTCGCCTGAGTCATGGCAGGCGTAGTAAACATAATCGCCGGGGCCGCTGCTGAACTCATGCTCGCCCTTCAGCTCTTCTTCGATCTCGGCCAGGGCATCCACAGTGACCTCGCCATTCACGGCGCAGATGAATGGCTCGTCATCGTCGCCCGCGTGGAAGACTTTGACGATCAGGTCTTTGCGCGATCTGAACAAAGGCGTGCGCTCCACAGATTCACCGTCCGCGTTTCGTGGCGCGAGATTTGGCGTCGGCTTGCCAATTACGTTTTCTTCACTCACAATCGTGCTTCCTCAGTTAGTCCCTTCAAGCCGCCCATCCCCCAGGCGGCTTTTTTTTGAGTGGAATTCAGGGTCTTTTCAGGCCCTGAGCCTTTCCGGTAGGCGAAACAGCAGGCATTCGGATTGTTGCGACAGTGCGTCGGCTACCTTCGGGCTCGCCCGTCGTGCGGCCTCTTGGATCATTCCCTTCAGTGATTCCGGGACTTCGCCCGCTTCATGCGGCTTGCGCCCCGTTACGGCATTGTTAGCCATGCCACCATCTCCTATTTAGGCCCTTAGGCGTTCTTTGTCTTCGAGCATTGCCTTCAATTCAAGCGCTCCCTGCGCCACCAGTTGCTGGATCAGTGCGGCCTTCGAGCACTTCAGTTTCTTCGCCAGAGCGTTGACGTTCTTGTCGCCCATCAGCTCTACCCCCATCTCGACCAATTCTCGCCCCAACACAGCCGGCTGAAGGCCAAGCGATGCCGCGACCTGACATAGCCGTTCGTCGTGGTACGGATCAAAGCGCAGCGTTCTTTCTCTCAGCTTGCGGTGTTTTGGGTTGTCGTACATGGTTCGTTCCTCGGTTGTCTATGCGGCCTTTCGCGCTTTGCGTGCGGCCTTCTTGGTTTCTTTTGCCGCCTCATCTGCGCGGCGCGCTGCTTCTGCTTCCATGGCTAGTCTTACGTGTCCCTGGCGCGGCCCTGGAACTACGTCGCCCCACTGGCTTACCGCCGCCTCGCTGATACCAAGCGCGATTGCCGTCTGCTTCTGGTTGCCGAAAAAGGCGATTACGTCTGCTTTGTTCATCTCAACTGCTCCTTAGGTATAGTCGGCATTGTGCGTTAGTAAATTTATTTTTGCAAAGGGTTGACGAAAGATTACAGCTTAAGTAGATTTAGCCACATCGAAGCGCAGGGCCTTACGAGAACCTGCAAATAACGGAGGGAAGAAATGAGCAAGTTCACGGAGGCTGTAACGGAAGCGGTAAAGGCTGTGGAGCTGGCTGAAAAGTCCTACCAGGTAGCAACGGAGCGATTCAATACCGTCCGAGGGCATGCAGGACAGTCTGGATATTCGGTGGCCGTCAACGGCGTAACCGTCGTGGCATCCGCCTGTGACAGCCGGACTTACCAAGCAACGCTGATTCGCGGCCGGGAAATGATTCACCTAGGAGTGCTCAAGGCTCTTGGTGCTGAGCTTCAGACAGCTGCTGATCGTGTTCGGATTTCTCGGGCGCATTTAGCGTCAGTCGTTAACGCCTATCGGGAGTCAGCATGAACAGCATTTACATTGGCGATAGACAGCTCGAACCTGACGCCGAACACGAATGTCCGTATTGCTTCGGGATCTTCGGATCTACCAGCAAGCTGATGCGGCACGTAGCGGCATGCCCCAAGAACGACGACGCGGAACCGGAGGACGAATGAACAGGCACGATCAGGCGGTAGACATCATCGAAGCTCGGCTGGCGGCGCTGATTGCGTCCAACTCGGGAATCCTGCACGGCGAAACATCCATGGCCATCGAAATGGCCTACACGCTCGGGGCGATTGATATCCATCTGCACCGGCACTACGTGGAACGGCTCAGAAAGATCATTGAGCGCGAGCAAGTCGAATTGATGCGGAAAATGGGGGTGAAGGCATGAGCACGCCAATCGTCAAATCGCTCATTGATGAGCAAGTAGAAAGCCTGGCGGCGGCGTTCAATCTGCCGCGAGAAACTCGGGTGTGCGACCTTCCTCAGCCGATTAAAGGCACATGGCAGACGCCGCCGAGTGATTCTGGCGTACTTATGCAGATAAGCCTTCCTGGGGCGGTGGTGAGATGAGCCAACTACTCAGCCCGGTCGCAGTAGATGCGGCATTCAAGGACGTTGTCCGTCAATTCAACGATGCCGTTAAAAATCTACACGGCAAGCAAATCCGCATCACTGGGTTTTACAACGGTCAGGCATGCGGACGATCACGCAAGAGCCTTCAAGGCACCGTCCAGCGCATCGCGTCAGCTTCGGTATCAGATAGCAATGGCCTGATTATCTGGCTTGAGGGATACGAATACGGATGCCCAGCGCTCACAGTAGATCAATGGGAGCTGATCCCGTGACCTCCTACCAGAAAGCAAAGCGCTATGCGCACTGGAGGGGGAGCGCAATCACGCTTATCGCCTGTTCCGGATTCATGCTCGTCAGCGCACTGGCTGGCTGCATAACTGGATGAACAAACAGGTTGAGGAAGTTAAGTTTTAGCGTATTATCCAACTCGCCAAGGCCGTGGAACGCCAAAGCAAATTATCAGGATCGACGGCTATCAAAGCGTTTTGGAGTTGCCCGTTCTGTGTCTGACCGACAAGCCGTCGATCCAGGTTATTCACAGAGTTCCACCGGGCAACCCCAAAGCGCTTTTTCGTGGGAGAAGGGAAATGTCAGAAGCAACAGAACTTGCAAAAGTGCCAGCTAAAGAAAACGCGCTTCAGGTGTACCAGGCTGCCAATGGCCTTGATCCGTACCTGGCGAAGATCCGTGAAGAGATTGATGGGTTTATCCCGGACATCACCACGACCAAGGGTCGTCAGGCGATCGCCTCTATCGCCCACTCAGTAGCCCGCTCGAAAACCGCGCTGGACAACATCGGCAAGGAGTTGGTCGCCGATCTGAAGGATGTACCGAAGAAGATCGACGCCGAGCGTAAGCGGATGCGCGACCTTCTGGATGCGTGGAAGGACGAAGTTCGCAAGCCGCTGGACGACTGGCAGGCCGCCGAGGACGCGCGAATCGACAAACTCCAGAAGGGTATCGACTGGTTTAACCTGCGCGCCACTGAAAACGCTGATCTTGATGCAGTCGAACTGAAGGCGTCGATTGCTGAAGTAGAGCGGATCGTCGTAGGCGAGAAGTGGGAAGAGTTCGAAGCCGAGGCTCACCGAGCCAAGGCCAAGGCTATCGAATCGCTTGGCGCGGCGCTCGCGAAGCGTGAGGCATACGACGCCGAGCAGGCCGAACTAGCCAAGCTTCGCGAAGAGAAAGAAGCCCGCGACAAAAAGGACAACGAGGACCGTATTGCCCGCGAAGCAGCCGAGAAAGCCACCCACGAGGCCGAAGAGAAGGCGCAGCGTGAGCGTGAAGCGCAAGAGCAGAAAGCCCGTGACGAGCAGGCAGCCGCCGAGAAGCGCGAAGCTGATCTGAAGCTACAGGCGGCAGAGTCGGAGCGCCGAGCCGAGCAGGCAAAGCGCGAGAAGGTTGAAGCCGAACAAAAGGCCGAGCAGGACCGACTGGCAGCCATTGAGCGCGAAAAGCAATCGGTAGAGCAGGCTCGCATTGATGAGCAGGCCCGCCAACAGGAAGCAGCGGACGAAATCATCCGCCAACAGAAAGCCCGCCAGGCCGACGTAGCGCACAAGTCCAAGATCCTGGGCGAAGCCAAGCAGGCAATCATGTCGATGAACGTATCCGAAGAACTGGCCAAGGCCATCGTCCTGAAGATCGCCCGCGGCGAAGTGCCGAACGTAACAATAACTTTCTAAAGCAACCAAAATAGATTAAAGTTCTGCATGCGTAGCCCGTGAGAAGGCGAAGCAGAATTAGGGTCGACGGCTGATAAAGCTTTGATTTGCACCGTTTCTGGGTTGGCTGACTAGCCGTCGATCCGAGCCTTCCCAGGATTCTCACCGGTGCAATTCAAAGCTTTTTTTGTGGGCGTAATAAATGAAATTTATTGATATCACGGGTATGAGATTTGGAATGATCGTTGTTGTTTCTGAGAATCCAGAGCGACAGCATAAAAAGATCAGATGGAATTGTATTTGTGATTGCGGAAACATGACCGTTATTAACGGAGGGTCGCTTAAATCAGGATTGTCTAAATCGTGCGGGTGCGGAGTTTCATCGTCAAATATAGAACGCTGTACTACCCATGGCATGACGGGAACAACTGAATTCTCAATCTGGAAGAACATGCTTTCTCGCTGTCACAACCAAGACAACCCAGGATACTCAAATTATGGTGGGCGCGGGATAGAGGTTTGCGATGAGTGGCGAGACTCATTTTAAAATTTTTACCGGGACATGGGGTCCAGGCCATCGATTAAATACACGATGGACCGCCGAGATAACGACCTTGGATACAGCAAAGAAAATTGCAGGTGGGCAACCAGATTTGAACAGTCAAAAAATACCAGGCGATCTAAAATTTGGGTAATTGATGGTGTTGAATTTGAAAGTTCAACCGAGGCTGCCAGGGAATTGGGTGTTAGTAGCGCGACAATAAGCCGATGGTGCAGCGGATACAGCGACAAGCCGCCACGCGAAAACTGTTCTTCCTTCTTTAAATATCAGGAATAAGACCATGAACGAGATTCAAACAATACAGACCGAAACAAACGATAGTGTTCTTTCGACTATCAGCCGAGCTGCAAGCGACCCATCTGTTGATGTTGTGAAGCTTGAAAAATTGCTTGAGATGCACGAGCGGCTTCAAGACAAGGCAGCAGAGAAGCAGTTTAACGCCGGGATGGCGCAGATGCAGTGCGAGATTCCGACCGTCTTCGAGGGGGCGATCAATCTGCACACGGGCAACTCCTACGCCACCCTGGACGACATCACCCGGACAATCAAGCCGATCATGCAGCAGCACGGCTTCGCGATCACCTTCAAGGTTGAAAACGCCGAGAAGGCTATCGAGGTGACGGGGATCTTGATGCACCGCGGCGGCCATCGCGAGCAGACAACCATGCGCCTGCCGCTGGATGTCGGCAAAGGGCGAAACGACGTTCAGTCGGTCGGCTCGTCCACCACCTACGGCAAGCGTTACGTCATGTGCGCCCTGCTGAACATCACCACGAGCGATGCTCAGGACGATGACGCGCAGACGGCTGACGGATCGGACAGCGCTGAGGATCGGGCAGAAGTGGTGGCCGGCATTGTTGCTCAGGTCGATGGCACGACAACGGCCGACGAACTGAAAGACGTGTGGCAGGCAGCCGTCAAGGCGCTGAAAGAAGCCGGCGACGTTGCTGGCTATGACGCGGTGAAGGTCGCCGTGACCAAGCAGAAGGCAAAACTGGAGACTCCGCAATGATCGTTGTCAATTGCACGCAGGGTTCAGACATCTGGCTGCAAGAGCGCGCCGGATGCATTACGGCCAGTATGTTTACCACCGCTCGGTCCAAGGTGAACGGGCTGAACGCCCAGCAGAAAAAGTATGTTGACGCCATGCTCGCCGGTAAGGGCGAGACGAAAGCCATGGATCTGGCCGGCTACAAGGCTGGCCCAAAGGCCGAGGTCGTGCAGCGCGCCCTGGACGGCGAGTCAGTCGGCGAGCCTTCATCGGCTGCGCTCGACTACGCCTTTCAGTTGGCGGTTGAGCGTATCGGCGGGAAGCCGCTCGATAACGGCTTCGAAACCTGGCAGATGCGCCGAGGCCACGAGCTGGAGCCAGAGGCGCGCATGGAGCACGAAATCCAGACCGGCCTGATCGTTACGCAGGTCGGCCTGATAAAGACTGATGACGGCGCCTTCGGGGCCAGCGCTGACGGTTTTATAGGTGCTGACGGCGGGTCTGAATACAAGTGCTTCCTTGCCCCTGAAAAGCTTCGCGCCTTTCATATCGACAATGATGCCAGCGGAGTGATTGACCAGGTGCAGGGGTGCATGTGGATCGCAGAGCGCAAGTGGTGGCATATCGGGATGTACTGCCCGCTTCTGAAGCCTGTAGGGCGCCAGCTCTGGCTTCAAGAGTTCAAGCGCGATGACGACTACATCGAAAAGCTGGAGGAAGACTTGTGGCAATTCAAGCTTCTGGTTGACCAATACGAAACCAAGCTCAGGGCGAAGACGTCATGATCGATAATCAGATCCTAATTAGCGCCCACCGGCAGGCGCGACTTCAGGCAGCTCAAGAAGCCTTCTTCAAGTCAGGCGGCAAGGTCGAAGAAGTGGCCGGATTCGAATTCAAGCCGAAGCCGCCGCGCAATCATCCAGAGCCAGGCGAGAAGAAACCACGCGGAACGAATCGCGGTGCTCGCCAGATCAAATACAACAAGCGCGCCGCCGTCATCCAAGAGATGGCCCAGACCATGACCTGTAGTGAAGTGTCGGTAGCTGTAGGGCTGGCAAAAGTTACTCTTTGGTCAATGGCTCAGCGCGAAGGGTTTAAGTTCGTACCTGACACCATGGGCAAGCCCAATGCGCGATCGGATGACGCCAAGCTGATCGAGCGCATCACCGCCCTGCGCGATATCGGGTTGACGCGCCACCAGGTGGAAAAGCAAATGGGCATTGGCAGCGGTACGCTGCGACGGATCATCGATGACTACGAAATCGATTTTCCTAAGTTCAGGAATCGCACGAAAGCTTGATCTGAAAATAAATCAAAAATACACAGATTGCCTATATACAAGGTGGCATAAATTGCCTAAAGTAACACCCATGCCAGCCACTCAGGCGAGGCGAACAACGGAGCAACAACCATGACTCAATATTGCATTTTCTTAGGCGGCAACATCATTAACGTAATCTCCGCAGAAAGCGATAAAGCCGCCGCCAAGGTGATCGCAGCAATGTACGCCCACCCTGAAGCGTTTCTTGCGGTTCCTTCGGATCAGGCTGATCAGAAAGCAAAACTGCTTTCTATCAAAATGCTTGAGGAAAGCTGCAAGGCCCGGGGTATCGAGTGATGGCTAAAATCCTGATCGGTTACTCGGCCTGCCAACTAACCCGGCAGGCATTTGAGGCGCATGGCCACGATGTGTGGACCTGCGACCTTCTACCGTCACGAGGCGACTCGCCGAAGCACTTGCAGTGCGATATCTGGCAGGCATTAACAATGAGCTGGGATATGGCCGTGTTGCACCCGATGTGCACATATCTCAATAACGCATCGGTCTGGGCGCTGAAAGATCCAGACCTTAAACGCTACCCGGACAAGGGCGGCTATCACCAGCGGCTTAAGCCGGGAACGCTATTCGGCGCCGAGCGGCGCGCAGCCAAGGCGGCAGACGTCGAGAACTTCAAGCTTCTGCTCGACCTGCCTTTCCCTGTGGCTATCGAGAACCCAGCGCCATCGGGGATCAACACGGCGATCCGGCCGCCCGATCAAGTCATTCATCCGCATCAGTTCGGCGATGACGCAAGCAAGGGCACCGGTTGGTGGTTGACCAAGGGGCTTCCTGTCCTGACCCATACGAAGCACGTTGAGCCTAGGTGGTGCGTTCAGGCCAACGGCAAGCTTCTCCCTCGCTGGTCAAACCAGACCGACAGCGGGCAAGAGAAAACCACACCCGGCGAGGATCGCTGGCTTGAGCGCTCAAAGACATGGCCGGGTATTGCTGCCGCCGCTGGCGATCAGTGGGGCCGCTACCTAAATGAAAAAGGATCGACGAATGAAGCCTGACGCCAGAAACCACAAACCGGATGCCGCCTACCTGCGCGAGCTGGTAAGCAAGTCCGGTGAAACGCAGAACAAGTGCGCCGAGCTTGTCGGCGTGAGCGCCCGCATGATGCGCTACTACCTTTGCGAAGCTCCCGGCAAGGGCTACCGGCCGGCGCCTTACGCGGTCCAGTTCGCGCTTGAGTGCCTAGCCGATCCAAGGAGCTAACCATGGCCATCAAGAAGCGCAAGCCTCACAACTTCAAGGCGCGGATGGAGCGAGCAGCCAGAGCGCTGCTGAAGACCAACTACGCCTGCGTGGCGAACGTCGAGCCGCCCGATCGGCAGATCATGCTGCACTGGAAGAACTGCACGCAGATCCGTAGCGAGCCGGTCGCCAATGCACTCTGTGACATCGCGCACCGCTGGACCATTTACATCAGCGTGTTTTGCGAAACCCCGGCCGGCGAGCAGTACAGCAAGTCGATTCAGTTCACCACGGATGGCGTGCATTTGGTCATCAACCTGGCTGATCACATGGAGCAGTACCACGCCGAATTGTGTGCCAGCGCCAACCGCAACCACGTCATTGGGTCCGGCTGGATTGCGGTGCCTGACGCCATCGATCTAACCGAAGAGCAGGCCGCCAAGGTGTTCAAATCCATGGGTGCCTGGACGAACAAGAGAGCCGCATGAAACGCATCAGTACCGCCGTCCGCACCCGCAAGCGGGCCGAACAATTTCATTTGCCCGCAAGTGGGCTACAGGGGGCTATCAATGGCTTTGACCCAGCAGCAGCGAGACGAGAAACGCCGCGAGAAGGCCATCAAGCTGCAGGAAGAAGATCTGCGCCTGAAGGTCAGGCCAGGCACCAAGAAGGCCTTGGCCGACCTGATGGAGTGGGCCGGGATCGAGGAACAGGGCGAGGCGTTGACGTTGATGATTCACCATCTGCATGCGCTTGGATCTGCTAAAGCGAGGCCCTTATTAGAGCCGCCGCACCACAAGATCGACGTATCGCCAATCGTGGCGCGCAAACTTGATCAGGCCTATCAGCGCGAGGCGCTGCGTGTTTGCCACGAAGAATGATGTTTCATAACGGACTATCGGAGGTTTGGAAAATGAGTGGATATAAAAATCTGTGCTTCGTGTTTGACCGCATGCCGGACCAAGACGGTTGCACTTTCATCGAGTGCGAAACCGAGGAAGGCGCCTCGATCAACGCTGGCGAGTGGCGTGATCGTCCTGACGGGCTCGTCGAGCTTGTTGTGCCGGTGAATTACGCCGCCCAATCCGAACTGGCTGCGCTGCGGGAAGAGCTGGCTCAGTGGAAACATATGGTTGGTGCAGTTGGCGCGACGATCCCTTTAAGCGAAACGCTGGCGAGCATGACGACTAAGCAAACAATGGTCGACTACTTCAAAGGCTTGCATTCAGAGCGCGATGGTCTGCGCAAGAGCCTGACGGCCGCCGAGCAGCGGAATGCGGAGCTAGCCAAAGCCAATATCACGATAGAAGTAATCGTAGAGAAGACAGTCGTTCACGGGCAAAAGCGCGTAAACGGTGTGATCGTGGCAAGCGCAAGCGGTGCGGTACTGCGTGGCGAATCAGCACTGGAAGTCCGTGAAAACATTATCAGAATTCTTGATTCCGCAAGATACGAGCAAAGTATTTTTGCTGCCGCCCTCAAACCCACCGAATCGGGAGCAAGCGAATGAGCGGTAAAATTGAAGTCAATGTTACGGGCGGCGGTGTCCAGTTTGGCAACGCATGGTTTTCCCACGAAAGCATCACTGGCTATACCTCTGAGCAGTTAAATTCAGGCAACTGCGCCATAACTGGCCGCGAGTACATGAAATGGCTTTCGAGCGCCGCCCCTGTCGTCGAGCGCCAGCCGGCATTTATTAATGAGAATGTCGAGTTTGAAAAGTGGTGGTGCCGAACTCCAGTTCTGCGAAAGGGCAGGATTCAAATAGCTCAAGAAGCGTGGGAGGCTCGCGCCGCACTCTCCGCCCCGCCCGAACTCTCCGAACTGCAAGCCACCATCGCCCGGATGCGCCAGTTATTGGCGACTCGCGTTGAGGCATCACGGCTCGATGAGGCGAACGAAAACATCGCACGGCTGACGGCGGAGAACGAGCGGCTGAAGGGTGGGCAGGGGGAGGCGGTGTATCAAGTCCTAGACTATGCCGAAGGCTGGAAAGATGTTGATCTTGTCAGCTATACGGCTTGCAGCTTGGACCCTGAGGTATATGAAGTGCGGGTGCTCTACACCTCGCAGCCAGCGCCGGTAGCGGTGGTGCTGCCTGAGCGACTTCAAGAAATTCTCACATTCTTGGATGGGTCGGGAACCTTGGACGGCTGGTCCTTCGGGGCGGACCACTCAAGCGGCCGAAAATTCTGGTGGCGTACTGAGCTGCGCGACTGCCTCAAAGTCACCACTCGCCCATCCCACGCCAACGCACCCGCCGACTCCGGCACGCACCCGCACAACGATGGGCTTGATAGTTATCGGGGGGCCAAGTAGTGACAAATATATACAGAACCGCCGAGGTTCGCCGCAATAGCTCGCCTATGCCATTCCTTGAACTTAACCCGACTTGCGAGTATTGCAGTCGGCATAGGTCTCACGGGAGCCACGCGGTCTGCTCGAAGAAGCGTCAGGCCAAATATCAAGCAGGGAGACAATCATGATTATTCCAGTGTTCGCAATCGTCTACATGGGCTGGCTGATCTACAAGGGTCCGCGCCGATAACCACAAAAAAGCCCGCGCAATGCGGGCTCCCTTCCGGACGTTCTGGCCTAGTTCGCAATCCCCTGATACGCCGCTTCGCAGTTCAATCCCCTGATTCGACTTTCATCAGCTGTTGCCGCCAAATCTCCCGCTCTTTCATCAGCACGCTTGAACAGCTCGGCAAGCACCAGGACGGCGCGGCTTGCTGCCTGGCTTGCTGCGGTAGTGCAGGAATGGCTGCCGGCCGTACTTGCGGCACGGCTGGCGACTCGATCGACTTCGTTGCGCAAGCTGTCAGCAGTAGCGCGAGCAGCGGCAGCATCAGCAGTCGCTGAATCAATGGCTTTCTGTCCATTTTGGATCACCTTGTTAATGGATTGCTGGCGGGCTTGTTCTTTGTCTCGTTCGGCAACTTCGGCGGCGGCGAGTGCCAGGCTGTCGGCGGCATCACGCTCAGACCAGCGCGTTTGCCACTCAGTATCCATGGTCGATCGCCCGTGGTCGTAGACGGCGAACAGCACGGCGCCGACGAGGCCGACAACAGCCGCAACCTTAAGCACCTGACCCCAGATCACACCAGCACCTTTAATGCTCGCTGATAGAATTCCTGGCGCTCGGCAAGGCCGTTAGTTCCGCCGTTGATGCGGCGGGTCAGCCCTACGAAGTCGCCGGCATCTGCCAGCGCGTTCAGGTTGCGAGAATTCCAGAACCACGCCGCCGACTTCGCAGCCCACTCGGCCTGCTCCAACAACTCAGGCGTACTTAGCAGGCGGTTATCCCCGAACAGGGCTTTACTGCACGCCAGGTAGTTGTCGCGCCCGGTAATCTGAATCAGGCCACGCCCTCGGTATTTCTGCCCGTCACCATCAGCCTCGGGCGTATTGCCAAGGCGCTTGGACAGAGTACCGGTGTCGTACTTGCTCAGGTACTGGTCGCCGCCCAACTCCTTCACGTAGCGGAACTGGCCGGACTCATGACCCACTTGGGCAATGAAGGCGGCCATGCGAAGGCGCGTGTTGATCTGGTATTTGTCCATGGCCAGCGTGAGCGCCGAGGCGAACACGCCGGCCTGCTTGCCGGAGTTCGGGAGGATCTGCAGCAGTTGCTGCGCGGTGATTGGCATGGCTTTTCTCCTATCTATATCAATTCGCGCAACGCAAGATAAGAGGCGTTACCCTTGAAGCGATGAATGTCTTCGTCCGGATGAAACCCATCAACTGGTAGGTGCTGACCCCAAAACGGAGTTACCGCCGTGATCGCGACATAGTGGTCAATAACCAAGACGCCCATCGCCCGAGCCATAGTTTTCATGGTGTCTTGAAACTCCCACAGGCGTGCGTTCTCCGGTGTCGTGATGGGGCAGGGCGTTGTGAAAACTGGAATCTTCCCCCACTCGCGGCATCGTTTGGCGAAGAACTCAAACGCGTTTCTGAAATCGTTTACGGAAATATTTGGGTTGTAGGCGCAATTGATACCCAAACCGATGAATACAATTTTTGCCAGCTGGTGCTGAAACATCAGCAGATCAAAGGGTGGCATGTTCCGCTCAGTGTTGCCGTAACGCCAGTCGATGCAGTTCGTGCCGCCTTGAGAAATGTTTAACGCCTCTACCGCACCAGGCCCAAAATACGAATTCAGCAGGTCAACGCATACCTTCATTTCGTTGACATCGGTATGTACGAAATTGTATGGCGGCGTGGTCATGTCGCGAACAGCCTCGGTGCCCGTTGAATCGCAGCACCACAAAATCTGCGTAGTCAAATCGTATGCTCCCTTACCTGCTCCATAAAGGCGACGTATCGCGGAT
>Ga0157371_10000523_pt1 | contig 45888 bp, 41 predicted proteins | sample C45metaG_FD_113462 | JGI IMG/M metagenome (GOLD analysis project Ga0157371, IMG submission 113462) | Corn rhizosphere microbial communities from Kellogg Biological Station, Michigan, USA - C4-5 metaG | ecosystem: Host-associated > Plants > Roots > Rhizosphere > Soil | place: USA: Michigan... | reverse complement strand
TCGGTAAGCTAAAGACTAAACGAGGCTGTTCAGAATATTGACCAACCAATATTTAATTAGTATTTTCCCCATATGGATTATCGGATTGCTGCATTCAGAGACTGATTAAACGGATAGATTTCTTTAAAAATCTTCACAGTGTTTTTTACAAAATTTCCATCCAGAACATCATCATCAGAAAGAGAATGAAAAACGGTGAGCTGCTTGAATTTCAGATAATCGCCCATTGGATCTTCTTTGTCAAAACCTTGTGGGACACGCATTAGTTTTTCGCCTCGCAACTCCAACTGATCTTTAAAAGATTTTTTGTTTAGGATTTTGATGAACTCTCCTGCTTCTGAACTGATTTTTTCGCGGATGGCTTTCAGGTTTTTAGGTTCGGTCATATAAACCCCACCGGCGAGGAAAGATTTACCAGGCTCCAGATGAACGTAATAACCAGCATGGTTCAGGGTTTTAGGTCCTTTTTCTACCAAAGATGCACCGATATTGGTTTTATAAGGTGTTTTATCTTTGGAAAATCTGGTGTCTTTGTAGATTCTGAAAATACAGTTTTTAGCTTCCAAACGTTCCATACTGTCATCGAATTCTGAAACACCGGAAATAATCTCATTTACCACAGTTTCAACATTGTCTTTGGCCTGCAGATAGAGGTTTTTATTATCATTAAACCAATCTCTGTTGTTATTAATTTCCAGCTTTGAGAGGAAATGGAGTGTTTCTGGATGAACTGTTTTCATTATTCTAAGATTTGGAATAAAGTTAAATAAAAAATCCTGCTTCGGGAGCAGGATTTGAATATTATTGTTTGATGAATCTGGAGTTGTAGGTTTTATTTTTATCCGTTTTGATGTCAATCAGATAAAAACCTTTAGCCAAGTTTTCAACATTGATTTCCGTTTGTTTAGAAAACGTTTTCAGCTTTTGTCCGGCGGTATTGTAAATATTGATTTCACTGATGTTTTCGTTATCAGCGATATTAATTTTCAAAATGTCTTTTACCGGATTTGGATATAATTTAATGTTGGTTTTTTTGATATCGGCAACTGCCAAATTTTCATTGTTAACTTTGATATTGTCATAGTAAGCACTTCCACCGTAATTATTATGCAGGAAATTCATCCCGTCCAAATTGGTTTTGCTGGTATTGGGAACGGATAAAATCAGACTATTGTCCAGATAATATTTGATGGTAGCTTCAGTCATTTCTATCTTCATATTATACCATCTGTTGATTTGCCAGGTAGCATTGGTAATCGTATATCCGCCTAAGTTCAGTTCAGGATAAACGTAGATTTTTCCTCTGTTTTCAAAACCGACAGCTGTAACGATTTCAAATTCCTGAGCTTCCTGATTGATGCCATATAGAGCGAATTCGAAGTCTGCGCCATTTTGTTCTGTAGCATAAAAATCATAAGAAATAGTGGTGTTTTTATAATCCAAAGCAGGCGCAAAAGATTTTTCTATTCCAAAAATTGGAAACCATTGCGGATCATATTGTGCAACGTAAGCATTTTTAAAGGAATAGCTGCCGGAGCTGGAAACTTCATTGGTGATGATCTGATTGGTAAGCAGTCCGTCACTGGTTTCTGTAACCGTCCAACCATTTTGTCCGCTGATATTTCCCAAAGTGTAACCTTCCGAAGCTTCAAAAGAAATGGTTTGCTGCGCGAAAGCGAATGAAGAAATTAATGATAAAACTAAAAAGTATTTATTTTTCATAAACTAAAATTTTGCCAATTATAGGCAAAATAAAAGTTAAATCAAATCTTTAGTTTTCGTAAATGCCTTTTGATTCTAGGTTTTCATTAAAACTTTAAAAATTCAGTATAATTTTTGGTCTGTTTCACAGTAGAAACTTCTGCGTTTGGATTTGCCTGTTATTTTCTTGATCAAAGGTTTCCCGCAAATTGGACAGATTTTTTTCGTGTGAGCGAGCCAATGTTTTTTTAGAACAAACTCACGTTTCCATTTCAGGAAATCAAAACTGTAGTTTCTGGCTTCTTTGATAAGGTCATTGAGTTTCTTAGTGGGAAGCTTCCCGATTTCACTTTCCGGTTGAACGCCGATTCGGAACAGCACTTCATTCTTGATGATATTACCAACACCAGAAAATATTTCCTGATTCATAAGTGCATCGCAAACCATCATTTCGGGATTTGATTTGAGTTTGGATTTTGTCTTTTTGGGATTCCACTTATCACTCATTACATCTGCTTCCCAATCTATAGTTTTAAGAAAATCATCATCTACGATTTTGACGGAACAAGTGTAGAAAAACGCTTTTCCAGCTTTGAAAGTCAATCCCAATCTTAGAGATTTGTCCGGTTTTGTCTGCTCGTCTATTTCAAAAGAACCAAACATCAGCAGATGGATTCTGACATTTGTTTTGCCAAAAATCAAATAGGTCTGCTTACCGTAAAGCCTGATTTCTTTCAAAGTTTTACCCACAAGCAATTCTTTGTCGATTTTTGCATTTCCAACCGCAGAAATCACTTTTTGTCCAATTAGTTTTTGGAGATCTTCTTTCATCAGATAAATAGTTGGTCCTTCTGGCATAACTGATTTTTTGCGATAAAATCTCAAATATTATTCCGATAAAAATAAAATTTGAAGTAATTTTGAAAAATGATGAACTTAAACCAGATTTTCAGCAATCAGCGGACAGGAAATAATCCACATACAAAGGCTTCCAGAACAGATTTTCAGAGAGATTTTGACCGGATTATTTTTTCATCAGCATTCCGAAGATTGCAGAATAAAACTCAGGTTTTCCCATTGCCGGGAAGTGTTTTTGTTCACAACCGCCTGACACATTCTCTGGAAGTTTCTTCTGTCGGCCGTAGTTTGGGAAGTGTGATTGGTGAATTTGTTCACGGTCAATTTAAGAATGATCTTTCCGAAGAATCTAAAGATTTCTATCTTCATAATTTAGGGAATGTTATTGCTGCAGCTTGTCTTTGTCACGATGTCGGAAATCCTGCCTTTGGACATTCTGGTGAAGATGCGATTGCCAGTTATTTTGATAGAAATGAAGGTGATCTGAAGTCAAAATTCAATAATAAGGAATGGGCAGATCTAGTCAATTTTGAAGGAAATGCCAATGCAATCCGAGTTTTGGCGCAGCAACAGCAGGGAAAAGATTCCGGTGGTATTCAGCTGACGTTTGCGACACTGGCTAGTATTGCAAAATATCCTTGTGAAGCGATTGCTAAAAAGAAGGGAATTATTCATCGTAAGAAATTCGGTTTTTTTCAGAATGAGAAAGATATTTTTCTGGAAATTGCGAAAGGAACATCTATGATTCAGGAAAATGAAAATCCTTATATTTTCAAAAGACATCCGTTTGTGTGGCTGGTAGAAGCTGCGGACGATATCTGTTACAACATTATTGATATGGAAGATGCGCACAGATTGGGCATTGTTTCTACGGCAGACTGCAAAAATCTGTTCTTCGAACTGGTGAAGTCTGAAACGGATGACATCAATAGAGTAGAGCAGAAGCTGAATTCTATAAGTAATGAAAATGAGCAGATTTCTTATCTGAGAGCTAAGGTAATCAATGCTTTAATCAATAAATCGATAGAACTTTATAAAAGTAATTTCACAACAATTTTGGAAGGTAATCTGGATAAAGGTCTTTTGGATATCTATAAATCTGAAAATAAAACCTTGCAGGATATTGAAAGCTTCTCCATTGAAAAAATCTACAATCACAAAGCTGTGGTAGAAATAGAAAATGCAGGCTATAATGTGATGTATGAGTTACTGGATCATTTTATTCCATCGATTTTAAAATCTGCTGACGATAGAAAATCTTACGATAAAAAAGCGCTGAAACTTCTTCCGAAACAATTCTTTTACGAAGAAGGAACCGATTACCAGAAAGTTTTGGGCGTCATCGATTTTGTTTCCGGAATGACTGATAATTTTGCTACCGATCTTTACCGAAAAATCAAGGGAATTGATATCGGGATGACGATGTAGTTAATTATAAATGATGAATTATCAATTAGATGAATTCAAATCCAAAGACGTCTACAAAATGTTTTTTGATTTTCTGTTTCACTTCTTCATAATCGACTTCTTTTTCCAGTTCTCTTTTCATAGAAGTAACCTGTTTATCGGAAATTCCACACGGAATGATGTAATCGAAATATCTCATATCGGTATTGACGTTTAATGCAAACCCGTGAATCGTAACCCAACGAGACGCTTTGACTCCTAAAGCACAAATTTTTCTTGCGTAAGGTTTCCCGACATCGAACCAAACGCCAGTTTCTCCAGGAGATCTCTCGCCAATCAAACCATATTCTGCGATTGTTCGGATAATGACTTCTTCCAAATCCCGCATATAACGATGGATGTCTGTATAGAAATTCTCCAGATCCAAAATAGGGTAACCCACAATCTGACCAAAACCGTGATAGGTAATATCGCCGCCACGATTCACTTTTACATAGGTTGCGTTGATTTCTTTCAATTTATTTTCGTTGGCAAGAAGGTTGGATTCGTGGCCGCTTTTTCCTAAAGTGTAAACGTGTGGATGCTCTACGAAAAGCAAGTGATTATTGGTTTCCTTCAAATCTTCCGAATTTTCCCGATTATGGATTTTGATGTCGAGATTTTGTTTGAGTAATTCTTCCTGATAGTCCCAAGTCGGCTGATATTCTTTGATACCAAGGTCTTGAAATTTTACTTTTTTATTGATGAGAGAATTCACTTTGATTGGAATTATTTATACAAATTTACTCATTATTTCACCAAAGAACAAACCACAAAAAAACCACCCGAAGGTGGTTCTTGTAAAGAATAAAATCTGAAATATGACTTATTTTACAATAAGTTTTTTGGTTTCTGACTGTCCTCCGTAAGTGATTTTTACTAAATAAGTCCCTGCAGAAAGCTTGTTTAGGTCAACCTCTTGTGTAGAGAATCCAGACTTGTTGATGATAGACGTTTCATATACTTTTTTTCCTGAGAAATCAAATACTTCAATGTTTCCGTTTTTAGAAGCAGCTTCTTTGACATCAAACAGAATGTTGATTTTTTTATCTTCTTTAGTTGGGTTTGGATAGATTCCGAAGTTTCCTTTTTTACCAAAATCAGCTACTGCAAGTTCAGCAGTGATATCTTTGTATTTGAAATACATATTTCCTGTTGTAGCTCCACCGTTTGAAATGAAGTATAATCTGTAATATTTAGTTCCTTCTTTGATGTAATAAACAACATCTGTATTCACACCTGTTGTTGGTTTCCACGAGTGGCCGATTGTTGTAATATTTTTAGAATAAGAAGTTGTTGAAGGCGCTATAAAAGAAGATGTTGCCTGAGTTTCCGGTTGTACTTTTGCAACAGTTACATTCGGGCTTTGAATTACTCCTGATAATTTATACATCATAATGTTGGCATAGAAGGTATAATATCTGGTAAACATAAGATCCCAGTTTGCTTTAGCAGGCTCCAGATTAGCTACTTTTTCGCCAGTATCAAATGAGAAATAGTTGAAAAACGAATCATCTGTACCGTTTGCAATAGTTTTAGTTTGTGTCGCATCCCACGAAGCTCCGTTCCATTTTGCATACTTGAAAGTATAGCCACCAAAATATTCACTGATAAAAAATTTGTAATAAGTTGTTCCATATTCGAGTACAAAAACCACTTTACCCAAAACCTTGTGACTCACGATATCATAAGCACCCCAACCATAATTCAATCCACCTGCGGGTAATAATGTGGCTTTATCAAAAGCACCATCCTGGATTCTCTCTGTCTGATCCGGATTGTAAAGCGGCTCGCCCCAGTTAGCTTTATCCGCTGGTGTAACGGCGTCAAAAGCTGCAGGATCCGCAGAAACCTGATATGTCAGAACGTTGGTAGCATCATTTACTTTCACACCAAAGTCCATAGAACTGTTTCTATAGAACGCAATATCCCAACCTGTAGCAGGCTGTGAAACGATGTTGTTTTCAGAAAGATCAAAAAACACTCTGTTTGCATATTGAGCACCAGTAGTTAGATTAACTTGGGTGTATCCATTTTCATCTGTTTGGGAAAGTACTGTTTGGTTCACAGTGATAGCAATTAAACTTGCCAGAAGTAGTTTTGTTTTCATTTATTTGAATTGTTTAAATCTGTTATTTAGAATTATTCTACAAAACTAAATAATTGTTTTTAATTATTCTAAATAAGATTAAAAATAAAAGTTGATAAATATCATACAATCATCACTCAAAGCTCTTAACAAGAAAAAACCTTTTAAGTGATTCTTAAAAGGCTTTTTAGTAAATGAAATTAGATAAATCTAAAAACTATTTTTTGATAAATTTTGATTTCAAAGTTTGTCCATCTTTATTCTCAATGATGATAAAGTAAACACCAGTTTTCAGTCTGGCAATGTCAAATGAATTATTAATGATTTTACCATTGACCGCAATTTGCCCTGCCGCTGAATAAACGGTTGCAGACGCAAGTGCTACAGGAGAATCAAATTTCAATGAATTATTATCCTGAGAAACTGCAAATTTCACATTACTTGAACTGAATGCATTTTCACTAACAGCCAAATTAGCATCATACTTCACATTATCAATTTGTAGAGCTGTATGGGCTGCAGTTGGGGTGTGTCTGATGGCAAGATAAGTCCCGGAAGAAGCAGGAATATTTACTTTCACATTCTGAATAGTTGTTGAAGTAATTTGTATAGGATTGCCAACAGCTGTAAAAGTTGTCATATCAGTAGGATTTGTCACTACACCAATCTGAATTGTTGTAGTACCAGGCGAAGATGCAACCAAGCCGGTGTCGAAAGAAATAGCTTTGTCTCCGGCAGGAGCAACAATCTGTGGTGTTATCAAATACAATGGTTGGTTTGAGCTGCTTCCTGGGTATGCTTGAATCACTTTATTGGCACCATCTGCTACCACAAGCATCATTGGTTGAGGAGGAAATGGAGCTGTTGGCAATTTGATAGACCATCCGTTTTGAGGGAAAGTATTGTTACCAGCTGTGAAATTATCAAAAGTCTCATTGATTGTTGTCAATTGTGCGTTAGCTATAACTGCAAATAAAGATGCTGCCAAAAATAGTTTTGCTTTCATAATTGATTATAAATGTTGAATTGTTATTTAGAATTATTCTACAAAACTACTAAATTATTTTTATTGATTCTAAATAAAATCATATCTTCGCAAAAATTATTTTTAGATGAAGAAGCGAACGATGAGCTTTTTGTCATTAGCAATTTTAAATTTTGCGTATGGTCAGAAAGATTCACTTAGTCAAAAAAATATAGAAGAGGTTGTCGTTACGGGGCAATACAATGCTCAGTCGATTAATAAATCTATTTATAAGGTAGAAGTAATTAACGAACAACAGATCAAAAATATGGCAGCCACCAATGTTGCTGAAGTTTTGAATCAAAGTTTAAATATTCTCATAACACCAGATACCAAATCAGGTAATTCTACTGCAAACATATTGGGCTTAGATGGGAATTATGTTAAAATTCTTATTGATAATATTCCTGTTGTAGGAGATTCAGGTCTTGGTAGTAATATAGATCTTACGAAGCTCAGCCTCAATAATATAGAAAGAATAGAAGTTGTTCAGGGTAGTATGGGAGTTGAATACGGAAATGGAGCTTTGGCGGGTGTAATTAATATTATTACTAAAAAATCTGCTTCAAACAAAGTGAATCTTCGTGCTTCTGTCCAGGAAGAAACCGTAAGAGATGGTTATAACCTGAGAAAACGGGGAAGTGGCAGACATATTCAGAATCTTGCTCTAGGATTTAATTTCAATGAAAACTGGTATGCTAATTTGAGCTTTAATCATAATGATTTTATGGGCTATGAAGGAAGTAAGAACGGATATAAATATTTTGAACGTGATAGCAGAAGAGGCTATGATTGGAACCCGAAAGAACAATATGATACTAATGCATTACTAAAATATTCGAAAGGAAATACATCTTTGTTTTACAAAATTTCTTATCTGAATGAAAAATTTAATTTTTATAATCCTGTTGTAGACAGAGATCCATTGAACGATGGGGAAGGAGGTGTAACCTACATCAGCAAGGATAGAGAATACAATACTGAGAGATGGATAAATCAATTTAACATCCAGACTCAACTAGGAAATGTTCGTTATTTAGGAGATTTTTCTTACCAAAGTCAAGATCGTCAGTACCACGATTATACTTATGACATTCCTCAAAGAAGTATTAGGTTGGAGGAAGATAGCCAATCCTATTACAATACAAAAGTGTTCTATTCTCGAGGAATGTTCAGTAATTTTTTGAATAATAAGACATTTGATTTTCAATTAGGTTATGAATTGGATCATACCAATGGTTATGCTGCACTTATTGCATTAGAAGGTTTAGGCAATGATGTCATTAAAAGAAAAGTCTTCACTTACGCTAATTTTTTCTCAGCCGAATGGAATGTTAGTGATCGCTTTACAATAAGACCTGGAGCACGTCTTTCTCTTAGTAATCAATTTGAGAATCAATTCAATTACTCATTATCAGCAAAATATAAAACATCGGAAAATTCCAATATCCGCGGAGTTTTTGGTACTGCAAATAGATATCCTACATACGATGAACTTTTTATGTATTTTGTAAATACAAATCACGATGTGCAGGGTAATCCGGATTTAGATCCGGAAACAGGATTCTCTATTGGTGCTTTCTGGGATCAGAATTTTACAACCAGCAATAATTGGAAAATTGCTTATAGCGTAAACACTTTATATTTAGATGTTAAAGACAGGATTGAACTGGTAACAATCCGTCTTCCTTCAACATTTAAGTATTTGAATATCAATTCATATAAAAGTTTGCTTTTCTCTGCAAATGTAGATTTTAGAAAAGATCAATTTGTTTTTGGGTTGAGGGCATCTGTAAATGGTATTTCCAGAGAAATGATTGATCTTGCGCAAACCTCTCCAACAGATTTCAAATATAATCTCCAGGCAGGAGCATCTGCAACTTACAGTCTTAAAAAAGCACAGACTCAATTTGCATTATATTATAAATATTCTGGCGAAGAAAGAAGATATATTTCCAATGGAATCGGCTATGACCTAGGGAAAATAGGAGATTTTCATATGATGGATTTTATTATTACACAACCTTTCTGGAAAAATCAGTTTGATTTTTCTGTGGGAGTCAAGAATATTTTCGATGTTACTTCTGTGAACAATTCTACTGTTAACTCAGTTGGTCACGAAGTTCCCACAAGTGTTAGCAATCTTTTCTACGGAAGAAGTTATGTCGCAAGATTAACCTATCAATTTTAAAATTATCAGTAATGAAGTTAATAAAATTATTTGTTCTGTTTTTCGTAATTACTCTTCAGTCTTGTTTGGCAGCAGATGAAGATCCGGTAAGTGTTCCACCAATTACGGGACAAACTTTGGATCCGGATTTAGGAGGTGCTAAACAAGGAAATCAAGTATGGGTAGATCTTTCAGAACCGAAAGATAGAAGTATGACCAAAAATTTACGAACAGATTGGGATTTAGGTTTCTATTCAGGAGATGAGTTCCGTGTTGTGATAAATAGTTCCATAATTATGGCAGTGGGAAAAATTCCAAATGTATCTGATATAGATGCAGTTACATCGACTCAGGTTGCTTCTATGCAAAATGAAGTCATGGTTGGAAGTTTTGTTGATTCTAATTTACAATATGTAGATAATCCAAATGGTAAGTTTTTGACCCAAACTACAGGGATTTCTCCAATAAGTCTAAATGATAATGACAATCCAATTTATCTTGTCAATATGGGACGCGATATCTATAATGGAACAATAGCTCCCGGTTCAGTAATTACTGGAGGAGATTCCAGAGGCTGGATGTTATTACAAATTTTAAGAACTTCAAATGGTTATAAATTAAAATATAAAGATCTGAATTCTAAGGACTCTCATTTGGAATATAATATTACCAAAAACACCGAATACACCCTTAATTTTTTTAGTCTGAAAAATGGTAAAGAAGTAAAAATCCAGCCAAAAAGAAAAAATTGGGACATAGGTTTTACTGTTTTAACCAACGAAGTTTTTTATTCACCAGGCGTTTCTGCGGGAAGTTATGTATATGCAGATTTTGCGGTGAGCAATATAACAGATGGAGTTGGTGCATATCAGGTTGATATTCCTGCTGGGGTCAACGCAGATCAATATTACAGTAATTTTAAAACAAATGATATTGATGCTTCTAAATTCATTTTTGATGACCAAAGAGCAATTGGAGATCACTGGAGAACAGTTACTGGTAGCAATGGCGCACAAGTTTACGGAGATCGTTTTTATGTTATAAAAGATGCTGAAGGTTTTTTCTTTAAGTTGAGATTTAACAAAATGATGAACGATAAAGGAGAAAGAGGCTATCCACAATTTGAATACGAAATACTTTAGGCAAATCTATACATCAAATAAACCTATGAAAAATATAAAAATAGCTGTCCTTTCAGCATTACTTTTAACAGGAATTTCCTGTAAAAAAGAAGATTCAAAAGTTGCAGCAAAAGAAGATACAAAAACTGAACAACCAGTTTCAATCCAAAGAATCGTAAGCATCAGTGGAGGAGTAACAGAAATTGTAGCGGCTCTAGGTCACGAAAAAGAAATCGTTGGAACAGATGTAACAAGTACTTATCCAAAAAGTCTTGAAGAAACGGCAGAAAATCTTGGGCACGTTCGTTCCATGACCATCGAACCTTTGATGGCGCTCAATCCAACTTTGATTTTAGCTTCCGACAAAGACGTCAATCCAGAATTATTAACAAAAATCAAATCTTCCGGAATCAAAACCGAATTGTTCAAACAAGAATTCACAATAGACGGAACCAAAAAATTGATTGACCAAGTGGCGAAAGCTTTAGGAAATACCAACCAACAACCGTTATTGGACAAAATCGATGCAGATATAAAACAAATCCAGCCGATTGCAAACAAACCAAAAGTTCTTTTCATCTATGCAAGAGGAAATATGATGATGGTTGGTGGTAAAAACACACCAATGGCAAGTATTATAGAAATAGCGGGCGGACAAAATGCGGCCAACGAGTTCGAAGATTTCAAACCTTTGACACCAGAAGCGGTTGTACAATCAAACCCTGATGTTTTGTTGTTTTTTACAAGTGGATTGCAAGGTTCTGGCGGCGCAGAAGGCGCTCTGAAAATGCCGGGCGTTTCACAAACTAATGCAGGCAAAAACAAACGCGTGATTGCTCTGGATGGCGGATTGCTTTCATCTTTCGGACCAAGAGTCGGTGAAGCAGCATTAAGCCTAAACAAGTTGTTAATCGAATCTTCAAAGTAATTTTTTGAAATCTTAGTGATTTTGCAAAGAAAAAACTTACGTAAATCATAGAATTAAGTCTTGATTCTTTCATCTTGATTCTCTAAGTCTTATTAATTTGAAATCAAAAAGTCTCACATTCCACGCCATCATCGGCATCATTACTTTGATATTGATGATGGTTTTGGCTTTAAACATTGGCGTTTATGACTTCGGAAAATCCTCTGCTTACGAGGTTTTCTGGAAATTCATAAGTGGCGATTCTTCATTGTCACTCAGTGAAAAATACATCATTTGGGAAGTTCGAGCTTCCAGAATCATAATGACAGTTTTGATAGGAAGTATGCTCGCCGTTTCAGGAACTACTTTGCAGGGAATGTTCAAAAATCCGTTAGCAACAGGCGAATCCATCGGGCTAACTTCTGGCGCAACACTTTTGGCCGCAATCGCCATAGTTTTAGGTCATACATTTGAAGAATATCTTCCAGAGATTGTAAGTAATTCTTTAGTTGGAGTTTCTGCTTTCATCGGTGCATTATTATCAATGATAATCGTTTATAGAATCTCAACCAGCAATGGAAAAACAAACGTAGTGATGATGTTATTGAGCGGAGTTGCCATCACATCTATTGGATTTTCAATCACAGGATTTTTGATTTACATCTCTAAAGATGAGCAATTACGGGATTTAACATTCTGGAATCTCGGAAGTTTAGCCGCCGCAACCTGGACAAAAAACATCATTTTAGCGGTCGTTTTGTTATTGTCATATTTAATAATTCTGCCCAAAGGAAAAGCCTTAAACGCAATGATGCTGGGTGAAAAAGATGCAGAACATTTGGGAATCAATGTTGAGACTTTGAAGAAACAAATCGTTGTCATCACGGCATTAATGGTTGGGACTTGCGTCGCATTTTCCGGAACCATCGGTTTTGTCGGCCTGATAGTTCCTTACATTTTACGATTATTGTTCCGTTCAGATTATCATTTCATTTTACCATTATCAGCCATTTGTGGAAGCATTTTATTACTGATTGCCGATACATTGAGCCGAACAATCGTTGCACCCTCAGAATTACCAATCGGAATTTTAACTTCATTGATTGGAGGTCCTATTTTCATCGCTATTTTAATTAAATTTAAAAATACACTCAGATGATAAAAGGTTATCAAATCAATTATCAGAGTCATCAAATCAATATTTTGAAAGATGTTGATGTTCAGGTTGACTACGGCGAATTCCTGGCGATTGTCGGTCCAAATGGCGCAGGAAAATCCAGTCTTTTGAATGTCCTCGCCAATGAAATTAAAACCGATAAAAAACAAAATATCCACTTCAAAGATAAAATCCTTACCGACTGGAATTTCGAAGATTTGTCCAAACACAAAGCCAAATTTTCCCAGCATAACGCGCAGGATATTCCGCTTCTGGTAAAGGATGTCGTGATGATGGGGCGTTATCCGTATTTTAATTCCCAACCACATTCCAATGATTTCAAATCCACGGAAAAAGCAATGATAGAAACCGACGTCATCCATTTTCAAAACCGGGAATACAACTCACTTTCCGGCGGCGAAAAACAGCGTGTGCACTTGTCAAGAGTGTTGGCACAATTGGATAATGATGTCGAAAAAAGGCTGCTGTTTCTGGATGAACCACTTAACAATCTGGATATTAAGCATCAATACAGAACTTTAGAATTGATAAAAAATTTCACAACCAATGGCAACTCTGCAATCGTCGTTCTGCACGACCTCAATCTGGCAGCGCGATTTGCAGACAAGATTTTATTGATGGAAAAAGGACAGGTTTTGTCGCACGGTTCGCCGGCAGAAGTTTTCACGCAGGAGACCATTAGCAAAGCCTACAATTTCCCGTGCACCATCAGCAAACACCCTGTAAATAACGATACAATGATTTTATTTGGATAAAAAATTAAAAATAATGAGAATAATTTGGGCAGCTTTTCCGCCTTCCGTTCCCGCTTTTTTTGCCAGGCTTTTCCCGACGCAAAAAAAGAGCTCCACTCAAGTCGGGCTGCAGATTCAGCATCTATAGGGAGTTTTGTCTTTCTTAAGAAAAAAATTAAAATAACAGAAATATCAATCAAAAAACAAATCAATATGAGTACAATAACAAACGATTTAAAAACAAAATGGGAAGCTCTGAAATCAGATAATCCACATCTTAGAATAAGAAATGCCGCAGAACAATTGGGCGTGAGCGAAGCTGAACTTCTACTAACCAACATCGGAAACGGAACCACAGTTTTAAAGTCTAATTTTGCAGAACTCCTGCAACAAGTCATAAAACTGGACAAAGTAATGGCTCTAACCCGCAATGACGAATGTGTTCACGAAAGAAAAGGCGTTTATTTGAATCCAGATTTCAGCAATCCGCACGGGCAGGTTTTTGTTGGCGAGGATATCGATTTGAGAATATTTATCAACTCTTGGAAATTCGGTTTCTCTGTTGTGGAAGGCGATAGAAAGAGTTTCCAGTTCTTCGGAAAAGATGGTTTGGCACTTCACAAAATCTATTTGACCAAAGACAGCAACGAAGCAGAATTTGATGCACTGACAGAAAAATACAAAGCTTCTGAACAATCTCCTGAAATCGAAACAGAAGCAATCGCCCCAAAACCAGCAGAAAAACCAGATTCTGAGATTGATGTTGCCGGTTTTCAACAAGCTTGGAAAGAGTTGAAAGATACCCACGATTTCTTTATGTTGTTGAGAAAATACGGCGTTACAAGAACTCAGGCTTTAAGATTAGCACCAGAAGGTTTCGCTCAAAAAATCAATAATTCTAAAGTAGTGAATGTGCTGGAAGATGCTTCTGACAAACAAGTTCCGATTATGGTTTTTGTTGGTAACAGAGGAATTATTCAGATTCATACTGGCGAAGTGAAAAAAGTAATGTGGCATCAGCAATGGTTCAATGTGATGGATCCGGATTTCAATCTTCATCTTGATACAACCAAAATCGCTGAAACCTGGATTACGAAAAAACCAACCGAAGATGGCGAAGTGACTTCGGTAGAAGTATTCAATAATGACGGCGATTTTATTGTTCAATTATTTGGAAAAAGAAAACCAGGAAATCCTGAACTTCAGGAATGGAAAGACTTGGTGGCCGGATTGTAAATTAGAATAGATAATTATTATTAATCAAGTCGTTTTGAAGTTATAATTGACTTTAAAATGACTTTGTTATGTATTTGTTTTTTAACAAGTTATTTAGTAATTGTTATAATGAGTTTAAGTGCTATTGATGATAGGAATATTAATGTTTTTGAATTAAAGAGAACAATTTAAATAAAATTTGAAAATAAAAATGTAATCTATTTTAATGGTCCCAATTTACTTTTCCCCATATTTGTAAAATAAATCATCTCCAAATGCAGGCATTACTTTTAGAAGACGATGCTGTCTTGTCTTCAGAAATCGCACTTTTTCTAGAATCTAAATCCATCAAAACCGATAAAGCGGAAGATGGCGAAAAGTTTCTCGATATATTTTCTCAGAAACCTTACGACGTCTTTTTATTGGATATCAATGTTCCAAAAATCAACGGTTTAGAAATTTGTAGAATCATCAGAGAAAGCAATTCGGAAACACCGATTATCATTATTTCTGCGTATGACGGCATCGAGGAGAAGAAGGAAGCGTTTTTAAGAGCTGCGGATGATTATCTCGTAAAACCATTTTTGTTGGAAGAATTATTGCTGAGAATCAATTCTCAAATGAGAAGACTGACACCTAAAACGGAAGAAAAAGAAAAAATCGTGATAGAAGATTTGGAAATTTTTCCCGAAGACAGTAAAGTTTTCCGTGGCGGAGAAGAAATCAGCTTGACTGTCAAAGAATTTCAATTGCTGGTCTTGCTGGCCAAAGCGAACGGCAGAACGCTTTCCAAACAATTCATTTCAGACGAAGTTTGGAAAAACCAATTTCAATCAACCAACAATGCCATTGAAGTTTACATCAATTTCCTCAGAAAAAAAATCGATAAAAACTTCAAATCAAAACTCATCCACACCAGACCAGGTTTCGGCTATTACCTAAGCCCGCTTTAGAAGAATTTATAATTAATCATTTATAATTTATAATTAAAAAAAATGTCTTTAAAACGTAAAATCGCCATCAGTCTCAGCATTGCATTTTCTCTCATTTTCGGGATTATGATGTTCGTGATTTACGTTTCTTTCAATGATTTTAGGAAGGACGAATTCCGGGAAAGATTCCAGAAACGTTTGGTTTTTACGGTTAATTTCATTGAGAAATCAGGCGATTTTGAAAAAGAAGCACCGATTTTCTTTGATGAAAATTCAGATGATGTTCTTTTGAATGAAAATATTATGATTTTTGGCGCAGATAAAGGTTTGGTTTACAGCACTTTGAAAGATAAAAAAATCACTTGGGACGAGAATCTTTTAACCAGATTAGACAGAGAAAAAACCATCTATCAGGAAAATTCGGTTCCTGAAATATATGCCGCTTTACGAAATGTCAAAGGTGAAAATTATTATATTTTAACTAGCGCTCAGGATGTTACAGGGCAATCCAAACTAGATTTCCTGAAATATATGTTGATTTTTTCCTACATCGTCAGCATTTTGCTCATCTGGTTTTTCAGTTATTATTTGGTTTCAAAATTCCTCGAACCGTTGGAAATTCTGAAGTCCGACATTTCCGACATCAGCGTTCACAAACTCACAACGCCTGTCATCGTGAAAAATTCCGAGGACGAAATCGGCGTTCTGGCAAAATCATTCAATCTGATGACAAGCCGGTTGAACGATGTTTTCCAATCTCAGAAAGATTTCAATTCCAGCGCGGCACACGAGATGCGGACGCCGTTGACGAGGATGGCTTTTCAACTCGAGAATTTGATTCAGTTAGAAAATCATTCGCCGAAAACCAAAACTACTTTGCAACAGATATTGCAGGATGTACATCAGCTTTCAGACCTCACAAAATCATTGCTTTTATTATCGAAATTTGATAAAGAAGGCATCGCCACAGTTTACGAAGAAGTGAGAATCGACGAAGTTGTTTTCAATGGTTTTGAGACTGTTTATCGTAATTTTCCTGACTTCAAAATGGATTTCCAGATTGATGAAGAAAGTGTGGAAGATTCCATTTTAACGGTAAAAGGCGTCAAATCTCTGTTGGAAATTACGTTTATCAATTTGTTTAAAAATGCGGCTTTATATTCTAACAATCAAGAAGTTGATATTTCTATAAAGGAAACCGATTTCAGAATCATCGTTAAAGTTTTTTCCGTCGGTCCTGTGATTCCTGTTGACGAACGAGAAAAACTCTTCGACGCCTTTATGAGAGGCAGTAATTCCCAAAACAAAACCGGTTCTGGTCTCGGTTTACGCATCGTGAAACGTATTCTGGAATACCACAAATCCGAAATTTATTACAGCTCCGATTCAAAAAATGAGAACCTTTTCACTGTCGTTTTTAATAAATAATTGATTAATTCGGATAGTGAATGGCTTTGTTCAGTTCCACAGGATTATAATATTTTTTGATAATATTTTGCATATTTTTAGTTTCGGCATTCAGCTGTTCTAAACTGTGAATTTCTCTTCCGCCAATATTGATGCGTAAATTGCTGTTATTTTTATTGAAATTGGTTCTTTCAAAAGAAAATGGATCGTTGTAATATTCCGCCATCAGTTTTCGCATTTGTTTTTCCGAAATCAGGATAGCTCTATTTCCAAAATTACTTTCCAAAAATTCACCCGTTACAGGTTTCCCTTCTATTTTCTGACTTTTTATAAGATTATAAATAAAATTATTTTTATCATCCTTGATTTCAAATATCAATCCAGGCAGACCGCGAAATTTAAAAGGTCCTTCATTGAAAGGGATTTCGTTATTAAACCAGGCAATCCAATTTCTTCCACCAAATATTGCCGTCGCTTTCTGCAAAGTATAATCCTGATTTTTTTTCGTTTCGTTAGAAATTTTCCAGTCTATTTTGTCATTAGTTTTGAATAAATAATAACCAAATTTTATATTAATAAAGTTTTCATTTTCGGTAGAATTTGTTCGTCTTTTCAGAATTTGTCCTGTCATATCAACAATTCTGTTGTCCATATTTCCGAATTTTTTATTCAAAGAATCTGCAATTAAGAGATCTCGACCATAGAATTTGACTTCTTCCGGATTGATATCAAGAATCATATTGACTTTCTGATAGTCAGAACTCGTCGAATCATATTTGTATTGTAATTCATAGATAAACCGATGAGTCTGCGCAGAATTTATCGAAAAGAGTAGTAATGAGAATAATGTGATCAGGTTTTTCATCTTGAAATTCAACGTTTTAAATTTCAATAAATATAACACATTAACTGATTTGTTTAAAATAATTAAGCTTTTTTTAAGCCAGATTTAAGTCCGTTTTAATCTCAGAAAACCACCTTTGTGGCACCAAAACGAGATAAGAATGAACAAAATTACAACGCTGGTGTTATCCGTTTCGGCATTTGTATGTCTATCCGGACAGCAGCAGATGTCTCTTCAGGATTGCGAATTAGCATTTCAAAAAAACAACCTCCAACTTCTTGCCGCGCAGTACAATATTAATATGGCAGATGCCGATATTATTCAGGCAAAAATCTGGGAACTTCCACAAATCGAAGGTTATGTGAATGCGATTAATCCTCAGGACAAAAGAGTTTTCGATGTCGGAAGAGCCAAAGGTGTGGAGATTACACAATTGATTTATCTGGGCGGAAAAAAGAAAAACGAAATTCAATTTGCCAAATCAAACAAAGAATTATCACAACTGCAATTCAGTCAATTGTTGGTGGATTTGAAAACGGAGTTGAGACAGACTTATTACAATCTCATTTACGAGCAAAAAAAACAGATTAGCATACAAAATCAATTGAAATATATGAACGACCTTTTGTCGGCTTACAAAACGCAGACAGACAAAGGCAATATTTCGCTTAAAGATTATGTGAGGCTTCAAAGTATTGTGATTCAGTTGAATAATGATAAAATTGAAATCAATAATAACATCTTGACTTTCCAACAAAAGATGAAAGTCCTGACCGGAAATCCCAAAAGTATTTTACCTAATATCCCCAAAATTGAAGAGAATGAGATGCTTTTTTCTCAACCTTTCGGAGATGTGGAAATCCTGAAAAGCAAAGCTTTAGAGAATAATGCAGATTATCTCTACCAAGTCAAACTGATCGATAACAGCAAGCTGTACGCCCAATGGCAAAAATCACTCAACATTCCAGACATTAACCTTGGAGCCGAATATGACCAAGCCTCAGGAACTTTCAACAATGAGGTCAATCTGAAAATCGGAATCCCAATCCCGCTTTGGAAATCGAATAAAGGAAATGTTGAAAAAGCGAAATATGCGATTCAGCAAAACGAGAAAAACTTAGAATATCAAAAACTGAATCTCGAGACTCAGGTAGAATCGGCTTATCAAACCTGGAAAAATCAATACGACCAATATTATGAGTTGAAACCGGTTGATATGGAAAATCTGGACACAGTTTACAACGGAATCCTGAAAAACTTCCGAAGCGGAAATATCAGTTTGATGGATTTCACAGACTTCCTGGAAAGCTACAGACAAACCGTTTTGCAGGTTTACGAAATGAAAAAACAGATTATGATTTCTGCCGAGGAAATCAATCAATTAGTACAAACCAAAATCTTTTATTAAATGAAAATCAAACATATAATTTTACCAATTATCCTTTCTGCAACAATATTTTCTTGTTCAAAAAAAGAGGAAGTAGTAAAGGAAGAAGCAAAAGGTTTTGAGTTGAGCCAAACGATGCTGAAATCTACAACGTTCGCTAAAGTGGAGAAAAAATTCATTGAAGATGAATTCAGTTTCTATGGAAAAATATCGGCAGATAAAAATACTTACATCGATATTTTCCCTTTGGTTGGCGGTAACGTGCTGAGCGTGAATGTGGAATTAGGCGATTATGTTCATAAAGGTCAGGTTCTGGCAACCATCAGAAGTACAGAACTGGCAGACGTTCAAAAAGACGTGAGTGATGCAAAAACCGATTTGCGCGTCGCAGAAAACAATCTGCGTGTGGCCAAAGAAATGTACGAAGGAAAACTGAACACGGAAAAAGACATCAAAGAAGCACAAGCCGATGTACAAAAAGCGAAAGATGCACTTCACCGTTCCAATGCTGTGAGCACGGTTTATAACGTGAAAAAGGGAAATATCTACAGTGTGATTTCGCCAATCAACGGTTACATTGTGCATAAAGATATCAATAAAGATATGGAACTCAGAAGCGACCGAAGCGAAAATATCTTCGATGTTGCTAATACCAAAAATGTCTGGGCCATTATGAATGTCAACGAGGCTGATATCGATAAAATCAACCTTGGGATGAAGGCTCAAGTTTCTACATTGTCTTATCCGGACAAGGTTTTTTATGGTAAGATTGATAAGATTTTCAAAATCATAGATCCAGCAACCAATGCAATGCAGGCTAGAGTAGTGCTGGATAACACGCAAGGTTTGTTGATTCCGGAAAGCAAAGCGACCATCAGAGTGTCGTCTGCGGAAAATGAAACCGCTTTGGCAATCCCGTCCAGCGCAGTGATTTTTGATGATAACAGATATTTTGTGGTGGTTTACAAAACTCAGGCAGACATCAAAGTCAAAGAAATCAAAATCCTGAAACAGAATGCAGAAAATACCTACATCACGTCAGGACTTTCTGAAGGCGAAACCATTGTCACAACCAACCAACTGCTGATTTACCGCTCTTTGAATAATTAATATTTAAACAAAATCCACAAGGGTTTTATTTTAATTCCCGTAGGCACAACCTATGGACAGGAATCAACATATCATAAGAATCCGAAGGATTCAGTTTTAATAACCACAGTTTTTACCTGTGATTAAATATAAAATATGAACAAATTCATCAAAAATATCATAGGATTTTCTCTCAAGAATAAAGCCTTTACATTCATTTGGGTAGCGATTTTGGCGGTTGCGGGATTCATCAGTTTCAAGAATATGCCGATTGAAGCATTTCCGGATGTTACCAATACCCAAATCGTCATCATTACCCAATGGAATGGGCGAAGCGCCGAAGAAGTAGAACGTTTCGTGACCACACCAATAGAACTGGCAATGAGTCCGGTTCAGAAAAAGACCAGCGTCCGAAGTACCACAATGTTCGGACTTTCCATTGTCAAGATTTTGTTTGAAGATGGCGTGGACGATATTTTTGCGAGAAATATGGTCAATAATCAACTTCGAACAGTGAGTTTGCCTGAGGATATTGACCCGGAAGTCCAGCCTCCGTACGGACCAACCGGCGAGATTTACCGTTACACTTTAGAAAGCAAAGACCGAGATTCCAGAGACCTTTTGACCTTACAAACTTGGATGGTCGATAGAGCGCTCCGAAGTGTTCCCGGCGTGGCCGATGTCAATGTTTTCGGAGGTCAGGACAAGGTTTTCGAGTTGAGTATCGACCCAAGAAAATTAGACAAATACAACCTGACACCTTCCGAAGTTCTGGAAGCTGTCACCAACAGCAACCTTAATGTCGGTGGTGATGTCATCGAGAAAAGTGGTCAGGCTTATGTGGTACGGGGAATTGGTTTGGTTAAATCAATTTCTGATATAGAAAATATTACCATTCACAGTGACGGCGGAAATCCGATTCTGGTTAAAAATGTTGCCGATGTTCACGAAGGCAGTTTGCCACGCGTTGGTCAGGCTTCTTTGAATAATGAAGCCGATACGGTGGAAGGAATTGTGGTAATGAGAAAAGGCGAAAATGCGCAGGAAGTACTCCTCGCCGTTAAAGCCAAAATCGAGGAACTGAATACGAAGATTCTTCCCAAGGATGTGAAGATGAAAACCTTCTATGACCGTCAGAATCTGATGGATTTCACAACCAAAACCGTGATGCACAACCTTTTGGAAGGTATCATTCTGGTAACCGTGATTGTCCTGATTTTTATGGCAGACTGGCGAACGACCTTGATTGTTTCCATCATCATTCCTTTGTCCTTGTTGTTTGCATTTTTCTGTCTGAGGATGGCGGGAATGAGCGCCAACTTGTTATCATTAGGAGCGGTCGATTTCGGAATTATTATTGACGGTGCCGTCGTGATGGTCGAAGGATTATTCGTAATGCTTGACCACAAAGCACACAAGTACGGAATGGAACGCTTCAACAAAATGGCGAAAGGTGGCTGGATAAAACAAACCGGAACCGGACTCGGAAAAGCAATTTTCTTCTCAAAACTGATTATCATTACTTCATTACTACCGATATTTTCTTTCCAGAAAGTAGAAGGTAAAATGTTCTCGCCACTGGCATTTACTTTAGGTTTTGCCTTGCTGGGCGCATTGATATTCACACTGACTTTAGTTCCCGTGATGTCACATTTGTTATTAAAGAAGAATGTGAAAGAAAAAAACAACCCATTCGTGAATTTCTGGGATAAATACGTTATGAAAGGTCTCAAGTTCACTTTCAAATATAAAAAAGTCAGTTTACTGGTTTCCACCGCAGTTTTGGTTGTAACCTTATTTTCTGCTAAGTTTTTAGGAACCGAGTTTTTACCGCAGTTGAATGAAGGTTCACTCTGGATTACCGCAGAAATGCCGATGAGTTCATCGCTCAAAGAATCATTGAAAACAGCAGATGTTTTGAAGAAAGACATTATGAGTTTCCCAGAAGTGACGGGCGTTCTGGCGCAGACAGGTAGAAGTAATGACGGAACCGACCCGAATGGTTTTGGATTTGTGCAGTTTGCCGTGAGTCTCCAGCCAAAAGAAGAATGGAAACGGAAGATTACCTACGACGAATTAATTGAACAAATCGATAAAAAACTCAAGAACTATCAGGGAATTACCTTCAATTATTCCCAACCGATTTCCGATAACGTTGCTGAAGCTGTCGCCGGTTTCAAAGCAGAAAACGGAATCAAAATCTATGGTGACAACCTCCACACTTTGGACAGATTGGCGGACGAAGTTCTGGCATCCATCAAAAATGTAGACGGCGTCAAAGAACCCGGAATCATTAAGAATATTGGTCAGCCGGAAATCAGTGTGGTTTTGGACAGAAACAAAATGGCCGCTTATGGCGTTTTACCTGCCGATGCTCAGGCGGTTTTGGAAATGGCTTTCGGTGGAAAAACAGCGTCCGAAATGTTTGATGGCGAAAGAAAATTCCCAATCAGATTGCGTTATGCCGAGGATTACAGAAAGAACGATGAAGATATCGCCTCTCTGATGGTGCCGACGCAAGATGGTGCGAAAATTCCGTTGAAGGAGATTAGCACGCTTGAAAAAGAAAACGGCGCCGCATTCATTTACCGAGATGATATCAAGCGTTACATCGGGGTTAAATTCTCGATTCGTGACCGGGATTTGGGTGGAACCATCGCTGATGCTCAGAAGAAAGTGGACAAAATCAAATTACCAGATGGCTATTCCATTGGCTGGACAGGACAATTTGAGAATCAGCAGAGAGCAACCAACCGATTGACGCAGGTGGTTCCTATCAGTATCATCGGGATTTTCTTTCTGTTGTTCATCCTGTTTGGGAATATGAAAGATTCGCTTTTGGTTTTGGCCAATGTGCCGTTTGCCTTGATTGGCGCTATCATCGCACTGCATTTGACGCATATGAATTTCGGGATCTCTGCCGGTGTCGGGATGATTGCCTTGATAGGGATTTGTATCCAGAACGGTGTGATTTTGATTTCCGAATTCCATACCAATGTCAAGAACGGTTTGTCACTCGATGCATCTATTATGGAAGGCGTGAAAGTGCGAACCAGACCAGTGGTGATGACCGCTTTGATGGCTTCCATCGGTCTACTTCCAGCCGCGCTTTCTACAGGAATCGGGTCAGAATCTCAGAAACCTTTGGCGATTGTCATCATCGGTGGATTGATTACCGCGACAGTTCTCACGCTTCTTATTTTCCCGATTATCTTCTGGATTTTCAACAGAAGAAAGAAGGAGATAATTAACTAGCACTTCGAGAGCCTTAGTGTGACAGTTGAAAAATGTTGAATTTCCGATCAAATTTGTCAGGCTGAGGCTCTCGAAGCCATATCAATAAATTGAGTTATAGTTGTTATTTTTCTCTCTATTGACGTTCCCTTAGAATATTTCTGGGGAACGTTTTGTTTTTATTTTTGATGAGTTCTCAAAACGTCAAGACCTTTTACCTAAAACGTCAAGACCTTTTTACCAAAACCCCGAGACGTTTTCACCAAACGGTCGAGACGTTTTTGCCTAGTTCAATAATCGTCCTATTCATCGGACCTAGCGAATGGTATAATTGGGCTTTTTGATAATTTCGATTTTACTGAAAGCTTGTTTAGTATTTCTCAGTTTCTATCGGGCGAAGCGCACCCCGACTTGAGCGGAAATCCTTTTTTGCTTGTACTCATTTTCTATTGATGACTAAACTTTCTGCAAAAAAGATTGGGAGCGGAAGGCGGATTAAGGTGCCCAAACTATTATCTTTGATTTAAAATTAAAATATGAGGAATTTTACTTTGATATTATTAGTATTCATAGGCTTCAACGGCTTCTCTCAGAAGTTTTCTAAGGAAGAAAAAGCGCTCATCTTAGCGGGCGACGTAAAGACTGCTTTGCCGATTTACCAAACCGATAACGAGGAACAGCACAAGATTTTGCTGGCGCAGTCGGAAGAAATATCGCCGAAGGATAATACATTACCGATTTTGATTGAAAGGATGAAACTGGCTTTGGCAGGAACGGGTGGAGGAGTCGGGATTGCCGGCCCGCAGGTGGGAATCAACCGCCGTGTGATTCTGGTTCAGCGTTTTGATAAGAAGGACGCGCCGGTAGAATATTTTATCAATCCGAAGATCACGTGGTGGTCCGAACTGCTGAACAAAGGTCCGGAAGGCGACCTTTCTATCGAGAATTTCCGTGATGCGTTTTACAGAAGTTACAGCATCCGACTGGAATATTATGACCTCGAAAACAAGAAACACGAGGAAATGGTGGAAGGCTTCACCGCTGTGATTTTCCAGCACGAGATAGACCATCTTTTCGGGATTCTGATTCCTGATAAACTGGAGAAAGAGAAGGCTTTGCAGTACAATGAAGTGAAAGTTTATAAGAAATCTAAGTAATAAAGTAAAAGCCAAAAGCCAGTTACCAAAAGCCAAAAGCCACTTAGGTCTGGTTTTTGAATATGAATTTTGAACCAATTAATTTATAAACTATGAACTTTATTATCCGTTTGCTGATTACCGCCATTTCAGCATTTTTGCTTAGCAAAATCCTTTCCGGCGTACACTTTGACAGCTTTGGTGCAACCATTATTTTCGCTATCGTTCTGGGACTTTTGAACCTGATTGTAAAACCAATTCTGTCAATTCTATCTCTCCCGATTACAATTTTGACGCTTGGTTTGTTCTCCTTCGTCATCAACGCTTTGATTATCCTTCTTGCCGCGTATGTGATGGGAAATATGCAAGTCGACGGTTTCTGGTGGGCTCTGTTGTTCAGTATTCTGCTATCGCTGGTCACATCGGCATTCTCAACCATTTTCGAGAGCAACGATTAAAAATAAAAATCCCGAAGATTATCTTCGGGATTTTTTTATTGCTGGCTTATTGTATCCAGGTTTTTGATAATCATATCAATTTCCTCTTTTTTGCTTCCATCTGCATTTTTCTTTTCAGCATCAATGGTAATTTTAGGATAATTAACTTCCATATAAGTTTTGAACTCGTCAAAGTTTTTAAACATATTGAAACTTTCTTTTTCCTCTTCGTAGATAACGGCTTTTTGTCTTCTTGCAGCGGCAGTTGCAATCAGTCCGCCCCACATTGCAGCACTGCTGCTAACAAAATAGTCTCTTAGGAAAAGATAACCACCGTGGTTTTCTGCTTTCAGATAATAGATTCCACCATCATAAGTTTGTCCTTTATCCTCAGAATTGAATTTCTTTAAAAGATTAACAACGTGGACGTATAGATTCTTTCCGTCCGAAACTGCAAATGCTTTTTTGAATTTTTTTCCCTTGTCATCCATATCGTTGAAGCGATATGCTACTTGGTCTGTAGTATAAGCTTCTGACAAATTAAGCTGTTTGGATGGTGTTTTGCTCCTGAAGTCCTCAAAAGTTTCATAAACTCCTTTTGGATAATCCTGTACATTGTAATGTTGAGCAAATGTTAATGTACTTGCGATTCCCACGATTAAAGTGAAGATTTTTTTCATTGATTTTTTTTTGCAAATATATTTTATTTACTTTCGCAAAAAAAACTATGAAGCATAAATATTCATTATTATTAATTGTTGCGATTATAACAATATCTTGCCAACCCGTTTATAAAGCAGAAAATACAGACCAAATCGTAAAACAACATAAGACGATAGCCATTTTACCTACCAAAGCGCTTATCGAAATCAAAAAATCCGCAGAAGCTGATAAAATAAAAGCACAGGAAAAAATTGAAAGTCTAAAACTTCAGTCAGGTCTTTATGATAGATTCCAGGAAAGAATAAAGGTAAAAAACCTCGATATCTATGTATTACCCAACGATTCTACCAATAAGATTTTACAGGATAACCACATCATTGTATCACAGACGTCTTACCAAAAAATCGCAGAAATCCTGAAAGTAGATGCTATCGTAGTTTCCAAGGTTTCTATGGCAAAACCATTGACCAATGCAGAAGCTTTTTTCTCATCACTTTTAGCGGGACCCGCATTCAATTCTAAAGTCACGACAGCTGATATTTCTATTATTGATAAAACGAGCGGAAGAATGTTCTGGAATTTCACTTGGGAAAATTCAGGGACTTTTGTTTCGGCAGATGCACTTACAAAATCTCTGATGAAGTCTGCGGTGGTAAGATTTCCTTACAATCCGGAGAAAAAATAATTTTAAAGTAAATAAAAAAGAGTTTCAGTCATTTGAAACTCTTTTTTTATATCATTCATTTGGGCAAAACCCTCTCCAACACTGAGACCAACGCTCGGGTCGGGCTAGTAGTTTATCCTGAGCTTGTCGAAGGGTTTATATCTTTTTGTTTTCTCCAAGGCTAATTTCACACGCAAAAAACAAAAAGGATAACCACTTCTATCCCTTTTGCAGGTTTGTCATTCCCATCGAAGCAAAGTCTATCTAATTAGCTCTTAACATCTTCGATAAAAGCTTTTCCTTTCACTTCCCAATCCTCATTCTCTAAAAGAATCTTCACAAATGCAGTTCCGATGATTCCACCTTGTGCTTTCTCCGTCACGTTCTCAAAATCAGATTTATTCTTGATTCCAAATCCGATGAAAACTGGATTGGTTAAGTTTAATGAAGCCAATCTGTCGAGATAATTTTCATTCTTCAAAACAGCGTTTTCATTTCCTGTTGTGGAAGAAGAACTCACGGCGTACAAAAATCCGGAACTCAAAGAATCCAGATATTTGATGCGATCTTCCGAAGTTTCCGGCGTTACAAGAAAAGTGAAGTTCAGGTTGTATTTTTTCAAAATTGCGCCATATTGATGTTCAAAAGCAACAGGAGGCAAATCCGGAATAATCAATCCCGAAACGCCCACTTCCGCACATTTCTGACAAAAGTTATCAAATCCAAATTGTAGAACCGGATTAAGATAACCCATCAATATCTTAGGAATCGTCACAGATTCTTTGATTTCCGCCAATTGTTCGAATAGCTTTTTGATAGACATTCCGTTCCTCAAAGCCACAGAATGCGCATCCTGAATCACAGGTCCATCTGCAACAGGGTCAGAATAAGGAATCCCAATCTCCATCATATCCGCCCCAGAATCCTGAATCAGTTTAGCGATTTTTCCCGTGTCTTCCAAATTTGGAACGCCCGCTGTGAAGTATATATTTAATTTCTTTTGCTGGAAGTTGGAAGCTGGAAGCTGGATGTTATTATCGTTCATAGAATTTAATTTTAAATAAAATAATTAATTGATTTGTGGAAAATGTCTTAAAGAATATCAAACTTCCATCATCGGACTTCCATCATCCAGCTTTCGCAGATAAGTTTCCATATCCTTATCGCCACGTCCGCTGAGGCAAATCACAACGACATCATCTTTCTCAAATTTCTTCTTGTCCAAAACTGCCAAAGCGTGCGCGCTTTCCAAAGCAGGAATAATCCCTTCAATTTTTGTCAGATCAAAAGCCGATTTCAAAGCTTCATCATCGTTGATACTGAAAAATTCAGCGCGGTTTGTTCTGAATAAATTCGCGTGCATCGGCCCAATTCCCGGATAATCCAAACCTGCAGAAATCGAGTGTGGCTCAATCACTTGTCCATCTTCGGTTTGCATCACAAGACTTTGACTTCCGTGTAAAATCCCTAAAGTTCCTAGAAAAGTAGTCGCTGCAGATTTCCCCGAATTGATGCCAAGACCGCCAGCTTCTGCAGCAATCAATTTCACATTTTCCTCGTTCACGAAATGGTAGAAAGTTCCAGCCGCGTTACTTCCGCCACCAACACAAGCAATTACAAAATCCGGCGTTTCTTTGCCGATTTTCTCATTCAATTGTTCCTTAATTTCTTTTGAAATCACACTTTGAAACCTTGCCACCAAATCTGGGAACGGATGCGGGCCAACCACACTTCCAATGATGTAATGTGTTGTGGAAGGATTATTAATCCAATCTCGTAAAGCTTCATTCACAGCATCTTTCAAGGTTTTTGAACCTGAGGTTGCGGGAATGACGGTTGCGCCAAGCATTTTCATTCGGGCAACGTTGGGCGCTTGTCTGGCGATATCAACTTCGCCCATATAAACGATGCATTCCAAACCGAGCAAAGCACACGCAGTCGCCGTTGCAACACCGTGTTGACCAGCTCCGGTTTCGGCAATGATTCGGTGTTTGCCTAATTTTTTGGCGAGCAAAGCTTGACCGAGCGCATTGTTGATTTTGTGCGCTCCAGTGTGATTCAAATCTTCTCTTTTGAGATAAATCTGAGTCTGGTATTTTTCGCTTAGATTTTTCGCGAAATAAAGTGGAGTTGCGCGTCCGACATAGTTTTTCAGCAAATCCTGAAACTCATTTTGGAATTCTTCCGATTCTATGATTTGGATGTATTTTTCCTGTAATTCGGCAACGTTTGGATAGAGCATTTCGGGAACGAAAGCGCCTCCGAAATCGCCGTAATAGCCGTTTTTATCTGGGTTTTGAAAGTTCATATTTTTTGTTTTAATTAATGAAGTAAGCCAAGTTTTCTTCATTCAGTTCATTTATAATTATTTTTTTTTCTTCAGCTAAATTAAAAATCAAAATATCATCATCTTCTGATGCAACCCACTGATTATCTTGGCTTTCCTGAATGAATCTGGCTTTATCTTTTAAAATTTCAATTTCATTTTTTGAATAGAACGGTCTCAAATCCTTTTCGCAAAAACCAATAACATCTAAATTTCTATTAATAATATTTTCCTTAAAATGTTTTAAAAGCTTACTTCCATAGCCCTTTCCTTTGATAATAGAAACTAAACCAACAACTTCAGGAAACAAATTTATTTGTGATTGAATTTCGAGATTGAAATCAAAATTAAGTCTCATCAAGCTTAAAATTTGATTATTTTGATTCAAAAGTAAATGAAATTCAGATTCTGAAAACAATTTCGCAAATTCCGCTTTTGATAATGATTTCCATTCATCGATTTCCCAAAGCTCTTGAATAGTTTTGATTTCTTGAGCATTGAGTTTATCAGATTTTTTTATAACGTATATTGAGTTGTCTTCCAGTTGGTTTATTAATTTTTTTATTTTCACTAAATCCTTATTTCCAGCTTCGATTTCAAATTTCGAATTAATATCAAGAGCAACGGGTTGATAATTAATGGTTGACAGTTGATTGATGTTTTCTAATGAAATTCCGCCACTTAAAAAGTAAGGAAGTGGGATGTTAATTTCATTCAAAATCTTCCAATCAAATGTTTTTCCTGTTCCGCCAAACGCTTTAGAATCTGTATCGAATAGGATGTAATCAATTTTAGATTTTAAATTATGAATTTTAGATTCTAAATTTTCTGTTTGATTTGCTATTCTAATGACTTTTATAATTCTGATTTTGGCATTTAATCTTTGTCTTAATTGTGAAATGAAGTCTTCAGTTTCGTCGCCGTGAAGCTGAATGAAATTCAAATTGGCTTGTTCCGAAATTTCTACGATTTCATCCAAATCTTCATTAACAAAAACACCAACTTTTCCCTGATGATTGATTTCTGAAATCTGTTCTAAAGTCAAATGATTCAAAACAAATCTCGGCGATTTTTCATAAAAGATAAAACCCAGAAAATCAATTTTCAACTCAATTAATTCTTTAATCTGATTGAGTCTTGTTAATCCGCAAACCTTCAATTGATATTCCATTCTCTAACTTCTAAAATCTAATTTCTAACTTCTCGAATGAATTCTCCGAATTTTGCTCCCGGATTTTCATTTTTCATAAAATATTCGCCCATCAAAAATCCATCAAATCCTTTTTCTTTTAGGAATTTGAAATCTTCTTCGTTATAAATCCCACTTTCTGCGATGGATAGAATATCTTGTGGAAGCTTGTTTTTCAAGTCGACTGAATGTTGCAAATCCACCTTAAAATCTTTCAAATTTCTGTTATTGATTCCAACAAAATCAACATTTTTATTGATATGATTTAATTCTTCTTCGGAATGGATTTCCAGCAAAACTTCGAGATTTAAGGAATGAGTCAATTCCGTAAATTCGGAAACCTGAGTTGGCGAAAGACAGCTTGCAATAAGCAAAATAACGTCAGCTCCGATGGATTTAGCTTCATAAAACTGATATTCATCAATCATAAAATCTTTTCTCAAAATAGGAATATGGATATGATTTCGAACATTCAAAATATCTTCAAAATTTCCACCGAAAAAATCTTTATCTGTCAAAATTGAAACGGCGCTTGCTCCGAATTTTTCATATTGAGAAACAACTTCCAAGGGCGAAACTTTATCATTGATAATCCCTTTGCTCGGTGATTGCCTTTTGAATTCGGTGATAATTCCTGATTTTGTTTTGATGGTTTCTTTCAACGAAAAAGTTGGTCTTCCGAAAAATTCTGAATCTTTTAATTGTTCCAGAGAAATCTTGGATTTTGAATCTTCAAGTTCCTGTTTTTTTCTTTCTATTATTTTATCTAAAATTGTCATTTCGTAACTTACTTTTCAATTGTTGTTAAAACTGCGACCCGGCTTGAGTGGAGCTCTTTTTGTAGGCCTGGGGAAGCTTCGGCACAAAAAAGCGGGAACGGAAGACGGAATTTGTCGCCATAAAAATTCTAATTAATAATATTTTTTAGACTTTGCAACGCTTTTCTACTTTCCAAACTATCTTTTGCCAAAGCCAAGCAATCGTTATAATTGCCATACTTTCCAGTGTTTTCCAAAGCAACGGAAGCATTCGCAAGAACGACCGAGTTTTGTTCTTCGGTTCCTTTCCCTTCGAGAATTTGGAGGAAAATTTTTGAAGCTTCTTCTTTTGTATTACCACCGAAAATACTTTCTGGAGCTATATTTTTGAATTTCAAATCTTCTGCGGAATAGATTTTTTCTCCGCTTTTATTGAAGATTTTGGTGTCGCCTGTCAAAGAAATTTCGTCGTAACCATCTAAAGCGTGAACAAGCATAAACTCGCTTTTTTGCTTTTGTAAAAGGTATTGATAAACTCTCGCTATTTCGAGATTTGCAACGCCAATCATCGTGAAATCGGGATGTGCAGGATTAACTAGCGGTCCCAAAAGATTGAAAAAAGTTTTCAGTCCGAGCTGTTTTCTGAAAGGCGCAACGGATTTCAATGCGGGATGAAACAGCGGGGCGTGCAGAAAACAGATGTTTCCTTTTTCCAAATCGGCTTTCAAATCTTCGGAATTGTCTTTGAATTTGTAGCCCAATTCTTCCAAAACATTAGACGAACCCGAAATGGAAGATGCACCGTAATTGCCTTGCTTAGAGACTTTTTGTCCAGTTCCTGCGACGATAAAACTCGCCAAAGTTGAAATATTGAACGTGTTTTTTCCGTCGCCACCAGTTCCAACAATGTCGACCAAATCTTTGGTTCCCAAATCGACCGGTTTTGCCAATTGCAACAATGCTTCGCGGAAACCGGTGAGTTCTTCGAGCGTAATCGTGCGCATCAGGAAAACGGTGATGAAGGAAATGACCTCGCTTTCGTTGAATTTATTTTGTGAAATTTCAATCAAAATCGCTTTGGCTTCGGCTTTTGTCAAAGTCTGGTGATTGAAAAGATATTGTAGGATTTCTTTCATAATATTGGTCCGAAGTCATATGTCTGAAGTCGGAAGTATTTGTGCGTTATTTTTATTCTTCTGACTTCTGACTTCCAGCATTCAACTTCAAAAAGTTCTCTAAAATCTGTTTTCCATCGGGCGTCAGAATACTTTCCGGATGATATTGAACTGCGTGAACATCGTACGATTTATGTTTCAAACTCATAATCATTCCGTTTCTGTCAACGCTTGTGATTTCTAATTCTGCGGGGAAATCATCAGGATTTACAGCCCAGGAATGGTAACGCCCAACTTCCAAAGTTTTAGGTAAATTATTGAAAATATGATGTTCACTGGTTTGAGTGGCTTCGGTTGCAACACCGTGATAGATTTCTGAAAGATTAATCAAGCTTCCGCCAAAAGCTTCCGCAATCGCTTGCTGACCAAGACAGACCCCGAAAATCGATTTTGTCGGCGCATATTTTTTAATCACTTCTAACAGTATTCCAGCTTCTTCTGGAATTCCTGGACCGGGCGAAAGAATAATTTTGTCATATTTTTCAATGTCTTCCAAAGCGATTTGATCATTGCGAAAAACATCTACTTCCGAACCAATAATTTGCTCGATGATTTGAACCAAATTATAAGTGAAACTGTCGTAATTATCGAAGACTAATATTTTCATAATTTTTCTGCTTTAATGATTGCTTTTTTCAAAGCGCCTAATTTGTTATTAACTTCCTGAAGTTCGCTTTCTGCAACAGATTTTGCGGTTATTCCGGCTCCGGCTTGGTAAAATAAAGTATTGTCTTTACTCAAAAAAGTTCGTATCATAATTGCCTGATTACAGCTTCCATCAAAACCGACAAAACCGATACAGCCTGCGTAATAACTTCGGGAAGTTTTCTCGTGTTCATCAATTAACTGCATTGCGCGGTATTTTGGAGCGCCACTCAAAGTGCCTTGTGGGAAAGTGGTTGCAATCATTTCGTAAGGATTTTGACCTTCTTTAACATCGGTTACGACTTCGGAAACCATATGAATAACGTGGGAAAAGAAATGAATTTCCTTCAGTTTTGAAACCGTTGTATTTTTCCCGTGAATGCTCAAATCATTTCTTGCTAAATCTACCAACATCGTGTGTTCCGCATTTTCTTTCGGGTCTTTTTTGAGTTCTTCTGCAGATTCCAAATCTTTTTCAACGTTTCCCGTTCGTTTAAAAGTTCCTGCAATCGGATGAATAATGGCTTTTCCGTTTTTAATAATCAACTGACTTTCCGGACTCGAACCCATCAATTTATAATCGCCGTAATCGAAGAAAAATAAATAAGGCGAAGGATTGATATTTCGCAAAGCACGATAAACATTGAACTCGTCGCCTTGGAATTTCTGTTCAAATCTTCTGCTCAAAACCAATTGGAAAACATCGCCACGGAAACAATGTTTCTTCGCAAATTCTACAGATTCCAAGAATTCTTCATCTTTTAAATTTGAAGTTTCTTCTGCGGTCAATTCGAAAGGGAAAACCGGTGCGTTTTTTTGATTGATAATGTTTTCAAGCGTCGACAATTCGGATTTTAAACCATTGATTTTATTCTCAATCAAGAACATTTCATCGTTGTGATGATTGATTGCGATGACATATTGATACAGACGATAACGCATCAACGGGATTTTATTTTCTTCCGATTGTTCCTTGAATTTGATATTCTCAAAAAACGGAATCGCATCATAACTCGTGTATCCGAAAAATCCTTGAGCTTGCTTTCCAATTTCGTGATTTGGTTTTTCGCATTTGAAACAGTTGGAGAATTCCTGCATTAAGTCTGATAATTTTTCATTCTCTAAATTGATTTTCCGAGGATTTTCAAGTGGAAATTTCAGTTCGGCTTCTTCATAATTTCGAATTTCGATTCCTGCAATGGCATTAACACAAATAAAAGAAAACGAATTTTCTGAGTTCTGATTTCCTGCACTTTCCAAAAGAATCGTGTCGCGAAACTGGTCGCGAAGCCGAAGGTAAATCCCAATCGGCGTGAACAAATCTGCCAATTGCGATTTTACGACCGTTTTTATATTGATGATGTTTTCTAAGTTCATTTTAAATTTATTTGTTTCTTAAATCCTTCGTCTCGGCTTTTGTCAGCTGAGGCTCTCGAAGTCATAAAATAAAAAAGACTTCAACAAAATTTGTCAAAGTCTTATTATGATTGAGTTATAGTTAGTTCAGAATTTTAGAACACCGATAATCCTTTCAGACCCGACAAAGAGTTTGAAAGCCACCACCAGTTATTGTTCATTGTTTTCATTGGGACAAATTTAGAAATGATTTTTAATTCTGCAACTATTTTTCTCAACTTATTTTATAACTTTTTGAGAAGTCGTTGATTTGTTGGTTTCAATTTTTACCAAATAAGAACCTTTTGGATAATTTTTAAAGTCAACTGTGGTTGTATTTCCGTTGATTGTTTTAAGCAATTTTCCATCTAAAGAATAAATCTGAACAGATTTAATTGTCTCGTCAGTTTTGATATTCAACTGGTCAACCACAGGATTTGGATAAATTTTGATGTTGGTTTTGTTGACATCATTGACTGCCAAATTACTTTTTGAGAAACTAATATTATCCAATCTCAAAGCTGTTGTGATCACCACTTTCGGCGTAGTATTCCCGAATCCGATGTAATAAACTTGGTCAGCCGTCGCAGTGTAACTCACGGAATATTCTGTGTAAGCTTGTTGAGAAACGGTTTGCGTTTTTAGGGTTTCAATGATGTTGTTTTTGTCTGGTGCGCTTGCTACAGCTACTTTCAACGTCACAGGGTCAGCAGATTCATTTCCGATAGAAGTGTAATATTTTGCGGTAACCGTTTCGCCGTTTTTCAAGTAAATAGGATAGGAGAACAACCAGTCATTTTTCCCAGCGTTGGAAGTGCTTGTGTTATTGTAAGCATATCCGCTTCCGTTTTGAGCAACAGCAGAATTTTCGCCCATCAACCAAGTCGTAGAAGCCCAACCGTCTGAATCATATTCTCCAAAATTCTCAACTGTTTTTTCGAAATCATAAGAATAAGGCAATTCTGTTGGTGTCCAGATTGATTTTGGTCCTGCCCAGCCAGAACCGCAATCAGCATTTTTCAGGAAGAACTGGTATCTTTTTCCAGCTTGTAGATTGTTAAAACTTTTGGTTGTAGCAGAAGTGATTCCTTTTGATGAAACTGAGGTGTCAAATGTCGTCAAACCAGTATCATAATTCGTGATTCCGGTTGTTGCAGACCAATCGATGGTAACAGAAGTAGGTTTAAGATTTGAAACCGAAAATCCGTCTAAAGATGGCATTACGCAATCTGTGGTTTGGCTAATATACAAATCATCTAAAGCCAAATATGTTCCGCTGTTGGTATTGTTTATGAAAGCTAAATAGATAGTTTTCCCTTTGTAAGCAGACAAATCTAAAGTATGACTTGCATAATCAAAAGGTTGCTCAGCATCGATTTGAGTTAATGTTGTGGTGAAAGATTCTTGGTTGTTGTTAGTTTCAGAAACTTTAACAGCGTAAGAATCTGTGTACTCGAAATCGTAAGATTTTCCTTTCCAATAAAGTGTTGGTGTTCCTTCGGAAGGAATTGTAATTGCGGGTGTAATCAACCAGTCATTGGCTTGACCTTCTGTATCATAATATGAAGTACTGAAAGCAATTTTGTTATCATAACCGTCATAAAACTGAATCCAAGCTTCTGTGTTGAATTCCTGAACCTGTGCCCATTCCGGGACTTGTAAACCGTCTGCATTAATGGTTTTGAACTGAGATAAAGGTGTTCCGTTGTTGTTCTCGAAACCTGCATTGAAAACCTGCGCATTGATACTAACCGCTAATGATAGGGCTAATAAACTGATAATTTTTCTGTTCAATTGAATATATTTTTAATTTCTACGCAAAATTAAAACTTGATATCGACATTAAATAATTCAGATTGTTAAATTTTACTCAATTTGTAACGATTATTAATTGATATTTTTCAATTATAAATAATTTAATTTATTGAATAGATTTTTTTATAAGAAAGGTTTCATTTCGTCTTCGATGTCACGGCGGAGATTCATCAGTTTGACGGCGTATTCCTGCATTTGGATTTCTTTTTCGGAAGTTGGATTCCATTTTGGGACCTGGACAGATTTTCCGTTTTCGTCCACTGCTACAAAAACGATGATGCAATGCGTTTTCTTTTCGAAGGTTTTTTCTTTGATATTTCTGGAGAAAACGTCGATAGCGATGTGCATACTGGAACTTCCTGTATAAATCACGTGGGATTCTAATTTGACAATTTCTCCAATTTTTATAGGTTGATAGAATCTGATTCCGCCGACATAAACCGTTACACAATAACTTGACGACCAGTTGCTGGCACAGGCATAGCCGACTTGGTCTATCCATTTCATCACGCTTCCACCGTGGACATTGCCTCCGAAATTGACATCTGTAGGTTCGGAAATAAACTGGAAGGTGATTGGTTTGTTGTCCATTTTCTAAATATTTATCTCAAATGTAAGAATTTTGAAAGGTTACATGTAAAACGAATCTTGTTTTGATGACAAACCTGCATCCCGACTTATCTCATTTATTTTATTTTTTTTATTTGAATTGATGAACCACTTCGTTAGGTTTGAGTGAAGCTCTTTTTTGGTGCTGGAAAGGCTTGGCAAAAAAAGCGGGAACGGAAGGCGGAATAGATGCCCAAATAAAGAAAAAATTTCTTAAAGCAAAGTTAAAGTTGATTTGTAAACTGCACTAAATGAGATTCTGGCTATGGCGACAATATAAGTTATCTAAGTGACATAGCCAAAATTTGAAATAAAAATTGTATTTTTGCAAAATGAAAAAAGTATTCTATCTTAAAACTTGCGATACCTGTAGAAAAATAATAGGACAACACGATACAAGAGATTGGGAAATGCGTGAAATCAAAATGAACCCAATTACAGCGGAGGAAGTTGAAGATATGTACAAATTGGCCGGTTCTTACGAAGCGCTTTTCAATAAAAAATCTAACCAAATCAAGTTGCAGGAATTGGACCCTAAAGCTTTGAAAGAGGAGGATTACAAAGAATTGTTATTGGACCACTATACGTTCCTGAAACGTCCTGTCTTTTTGACGGAAAACGAAATTTTCATCGGTAGCGATAAAGCGAATCTTGGAAAATTAAAAGAATATTTCTTCTCTTTGAAGGAAGATTAATCATAAAGAATTTTTGCTTTAAGAATCTTATTTCTTGGCTTCGGCTGCGGGAATAAGATTTTTTTTTGCTTAAATTTATCACTCTGAATTATAAAATGAAACGTTCCGGAACTGCAGATTTGCCTTTACATTATGGTCAGGTTCCGCCTTGGCTTTATGAGCGGATGTCCAAGCTCGGGCTCGCTATCGTGGAAGTGATTCTCGCGGATTATGGCAAAGATGAAGTTTTGCGACGGTTGGCAGACCCGTTTTGGTTCCAGAGTTTTGGGGCGGTGATGGGAATGGACTGGCATTCGTCCGGCATCACGACTTCTGTGATGGGTGCATTGAAACGTTCCATCAATCCGAATTCTAAATCGCTGGGAATCTACATCGCTGGCGGAAAAGGAAGATTCTCCAAAGATACACCGAACGAACTTCTGAAAATTGCAGATTCCACAGGACTAGACGGCACGGAACTCGTACGATGCAGTAAGCTTTCTGCTAAGGTGGATAACACGGCTATTCAGGATGGTTATCAGCTTTATCTTCATAATTTTATTTTGTCGGACCAAGGGAATTGGGCGGTTGTTCAGCAGGGAATGCACGATTCCGACGGGACTGCGAGGCGTTATCATTGGCTTTCCGAGAATGTCAGTTCTTTTGTGAATGAGCCTCATACGGGGATTTCCGGTGTGAATCGCGGGAATATTCTCAATCTGACTTCTGCTCAAGCTGAACAAAGCAGAAACGGCATTGTTGACATCACAAAAACCGATTCTGAGAAATGGATGCAGGATTTCCAACGTTTGATTTTGCCGGCGCATCACGAGGTTTTGGCCAGTGATGTGGATATGAAAAAGCTGGGCAATATTCTTTGGCTGGCGAGAGAAAATCAGCCTGAGAATTTTGAGGAATTGCTGATGCTGAAAGGCGTTGGTCCCAGAACAATGCAGTCTCTGGCGCTTGTGAGTGAGGTGATTCACGGAGCGCCATCCAGATTTACAGACCCAGCGCGGTTTTCTTTTGCGCACGGCGGGAAAGACGGTCATCCGTTTCCTGTGCCCACCAAAACCTATGACGAGACCATTTTTATCCTAAGAACCGGCATCGAGAAATCTAAGTTGGGGAATACGGATAAGAGCCAAGCCATCAAAAAACTTCACGAGATTGCTTTGAGGACTGAAGCGAACTTCACGCCGGATTTTAACCTTGAAGAAGTGATAGAAGAGGAGCGACAAAACTCGTGGCGGTTTGGGGGGAAGACGGTTTTTGGGGATGCGAAGCCGATGAAACCGAATGGTGGGATTCAGTTGAGTTTGTTTTGATTTTAAGATTTTATTAAGTTCCTCCTATAATTACTTATTTAAAAATAACTAAGTGAACATTAAAATAGATATTAGAGAAATAATTCCATTAGAAAGCTTTGAATTGGGATGGAGATTTGATAAAATTCATAATCCTGATATTTCTGTGTCTGAAAAAGAATTAATTTTATCTTTATCAGAAAATGAATCTAAAAGATTAAATAAAATCATTGACTTTTTTGAAAATGAGAATTATTTACAAGATAAATATTCTGAAATTGATTGGATGAGTGCAAGTTCAGAAAATCAGGAAAAAGTTGAAAGATTTCGAAATCAATTGGAGCTAATTCTGAAACCTTGGAATGAAGATGTTCTTATTTCTTGGCAACGTAAAACTGTTTTAAAAACAACGAAAGAAATATTTTTAAAATATTGGACTGATTTTCTATATGCAGATTCTGACGATGTGACTATAATTTCAGAAAAAACAAATTGGATATTATTTTACAAACATTTTGAAGTCGTGAATGTTTGGACTTTAATATGATTTAATAGTAGAAAAGTGAATCGTGTGATGGTTAGTGCATCTTGCTGGTACCAGCGTGGAATTAGTTGAGTTTGTTTTAAAGATAAAATTCTGAAATAGTGATATAAATTGATTATTTTCGTAAAAATTAATAATTTATTTATGACCAAAACTAAGGAAGAAAAAATATGTTTTGTAATTATGCCGATTTCTGACCAAGATGATTATGAGAAAGGACATTTCGCTCGTGTATATCAGCATATTATTAAACCTGCTTGTGAACTAGCGGGTTTTAAACCAGTAAGAGCTGATGATGAAGTTAAGACAAACTATATAGTTGTTGACATAATAAAAAAGGTTCTTGACTCACACATTGTAATTTGTGATTTAAGTGCAAAAAATCCAAATGTATTATATGAATTAGGTATTAGACAATCTTTTAATAAAAAGTCTGTACTAATTAAAGATAAAAAAACAAACAGAATTTTTGATATACAAGGTTTGAGAACAATCGATTATGATGAAAATTTAAGAATTGATGAAGTTCAAAAATCAATATCTACAATTGCGAAAACAATTAAAGAAACTTACGAACAAAATGATGATGAAGTAAATTCTTTGATTCAATTGCTTTCAATAAAACCTGCAGAATTAAAGAGTTTTGAAATTTCACAAGAGTCGAGTATAATAATGGATTCATTAAATGATATTTCAAATAGACTTTATAATATAGAAAATAAGGAAAAAAGGAATTTTCTTCATTCATATACTGATAAGGTAATTATCAATGGTCAAAGTGTAAAATTAGGTGAAACCTTGTACAACAAAGAATTACATAATATTGGGGAATTAGTTGATTTCACTGAGAGTGCAATATTTGTTAAAAAAGATAATCAGATTAAAAGAATTGAAAGAGATTCTGAATTGTTTTCTGAATTAATAGATTTACCATTTTAACAGTAATTAATAAAAACCCTCCGAAAAATTCAGAGGGTTTATTATTTCAATCAAATTGATTATTTAGTAAGAACCTTTCCCAATAAAATGCTCGGCAATCTTTTCTGTCAACGCAATTGGATTTGGTGTGTTCACATATTTTGTAAAACGTCTTAGTCCGGCCAGCATCATTCTTTGCTCGTCGCCTTCGGAGAAAGAAACAATGCCTTCTTTGGCGTTGGTTGCGATGATGTCAACAGCTTTGTAAAGATTCAGTCTTGCCATTGATGCTTCTACAGAATCGGTGTCGAAATGTTTCTCCGCTCTCAGGATAGCAGATTCTGCCATATAGATTTGGTTCAGGATTTCGGAAGCGTTCAGGAGAAGATGCTGTTGTTTCTCGATGTCCATCATATATTTTTGAAGGGCAGAACCGGATACCATCAGGAATACTTTCTTCAGGTTTTTGATGACTTCTTTTTCCTCAGACATATATTCTGAATAATCCGGAATGTCGAAAGACGGGATTCCCATCAATTCTTTTCCTACATTTTTTGCAGGCGTCAAAAGGTCAATTTTCCCTTGCATTGTACGTTTAATAAGCATTCCAACAGCCAAAAGTCTGTTGATTTCGTTGGTTCCTTCGTAGATTCTTGAAATCCTAGAATCTCTCCAGGCGGATTCCATTGGTGTATCTTCTGAGAAGCCCATTCCACCGAAGATTTGAATCCCTTCATCCGCCGAATGTTGCGCCAAATCTGAAACGAAAACTTTCAAGATAGAACATTCTACTGCGAATTCCTCCACACCTTTCAGTTCCGCTTCTTCGTGGTTCATTCCGCCGGCAACCAATTCCTCGATTTTGTTTTCGACATCTTTTGCACCACGGTAAGAACCAGCCTCACTCACGAAAGCGCCAGTCGCCATCTCTGCCAACTTCTTGCGAATCGCGCCGAAAGTGTTGATAGAAACGCCAAACTGCTTTCTCTCCGTAGAATAAGTCAATGAATGGTTCAGGATTCTTCTTTGTGCATCCAGACACGCTGCTGCCAATTTGATTCGGCCAACGTTCAGGGCATTCAGAGCGATTTTGAAACCATTGTTTCTTTCGCCCAAGAGATTCTCCACCGGAACTTTCATATCATTGAAGAAAACCTGACGCGTAGAAGACGCACGGATTCCCAATTTGTGTTCTTCCTCTCCAAAAGTCAGACTCTCAGGATTTTCCAATTCCGAACGGTTGATAACGAATCCAGTGATATTTTTGTCATCGTCAATCTTTGCGAACAAAGTGAAAGTATCTGCAAAACCTGCATTCGAAATCCACATTTTTTGTCCATTGATGATGTAATGTTTTCCATCTTCGGAAAGTTTGGCTCTTGTTTTTCCACTGTTGGCGTCGGAACCTGCGTCTGGTTCAGTCAAACAGTAAGCACCAAATTTAGTTCCAGCCGCTAAGTCCGGAAGGTATTTGTTTTTCAGATATTCGCTTCCGTAAAGTAGGATAGGAAGTGTTCCGATTCCTGTGTGAGCGCCGTAAGCTGTTGCTAGTGAGCCAGTTGTTCCGGAGATGTAATCGCAAGCCAGCATTGTGGTCACGAATCCCATTCCCAATCCGCCGTAAGCTTCCGGAACTGCTATTCCCAGGAATCCCATTTCTCCGATTTTACGCATCACTTCTTCCGTGTAGGCGTAATCTTTTTTCTCGAACCGCTCTTTGTTCGGAACCACTTCTTTATCTATGAATTCTTTCGCAGAATCGCGAAGCATTTTTTGTTCTTCGGATAATTCTTCGATAGAAAATATTTCGTTTGCAGTGATGTCCTTTACCAAGAATTCTCCGCCGTTTATTGTTTTAATTTCTGTTGACATATTTTTATTTTGGATTTTAGTTTTACAATAATTCGAATACACTCGCCGCACCCTGACCAGTTCCAACGCACATTGTCACAACACCATATTTGCTGTTTCTGCGTTTCATCTCGTCAAGAAGCTGAACGGTTAATTTTGTTCCGGTACAACCAAGTGGATGTCCAAGTGCGATTGCACCTCCGTTTACGTTGACGATTTCTGGATTGATGTTCAATTCTCTTAAGATTGCAACTGATTGAGAAGCAAAAGCTTCATTCAATTCAAACAAATCGATGTCAGATTGTTTAAGACCTGCTTGTTCCAACGCTTTTGGAATGGCGAACATTGGTCCGATTCCCATAATTCTTGGCGGAACGCCAACAGTCGAATAGGAGAGAAGTCTCGCAACCGGAGTTAAGTTTAATTCTTTTACCATTCTTTCGGACATTACCATTGTGAAAGCGGCGCCGTCAGAAGTCTGAGAAGAATTACCAGCTGTTACAGAACCGTTGGCTGCGAAAACAGGACGAAGTTTTGCCAAGGCTTCAACAGATGTATCAGCTCTCGGACCTTCATCTTGTTTGAAAGCGTATTCTTTGGTTTGGATTTTTTCCTTTTCATCAAGGAAATTATATGCAACATCAATCGGAACAATCTGGCTTTCAAATTTTCCTTCTTTGATGGCTTTCATTGCTTTCTGATGCGAGTTGTAAGCAAACTGGTCTTGCTCCTCACGACTCACTTTGAACTCGTTGGCAACCGCTTCGGCTGTCAATCCCATTCCCCAATAATAATCGGGATGTTTCTTTGCCAAATCCGTGTCTGGAATCGGTTTGTAACCGCCCATCGGGATGTAAGACATACTTTCTGCACCACCAGCGATGATGCATTCTGCCATTCCGGCTTTGATTTTTGCTGCCGCAATCGCAATCGCTTCTGAGCCTGAGGCGCAATATCTGTTAACTGTCACGCCAGGAACTTTATCGGTGTCCAATCCCATTAATGAAATCAGTCTTGCGACATTAAGGCCTTGTTCGGCTTCCGGCATTGCACAACCGACAATCAAATCGTCGATGCGGGCCGGGTCAAGATTTGGAACATCTTTCATCAGATGTTGTATCACAGTTGCCGCCATATCATCCGGACGGGTGAAACGCAAAGAACCTTTCGGCGCTTTACCAACTGCTGTTCTGTATCCTGTTACTATATATGCTTCCATTTATTTTCTGTTTTAATTTTTATTATGCCTCTTAGAGGTAATCTGTTAATAGCTAAACGATTTATTTTTCGTAGCGAAGCTCCGTAGGAGCGACCAGTTAATTTTATTCAATCAATAAAATATTTTTAAATTAAAATCTAAACATTCTTTTATCAGGTCACCTCTACGAGGTTTGTTTTGAAAATTGTTTTTTTTCTATTAACAGTTCGCTCCTACAGAGCTTTTTAGTTTCTGAGAGGTTTTCCAGTTGTCAACATCGTTTGAATTCTCTCAAGCGTTTTTCTCTCACCGCAAAGTGAAAGGAACGCTTCTCTTTCCAAATCCAAAAGATATTGCTCGGAAACTTCAGTCGGTTCGGAAAGATTTCCGCCGGTCATTACGTAACCTATTTTGTTGGCAATCAATCTGTCGTGTTCTGATGCGTAACCGCCTGCAACCATCTGGTCTGTCCCAACGTAGAACATTCCCATCGACTCTTTTCCAAGAACTTTTATTTTTTCCGGAACTGGTGGTGTGTAGCCTAATTCATCCAAAACAATCGCCTGACGTTTTGCTTCTGCAATCTGACGGTCTTTGTTAACAACGATGATATCTTTATCTGTCAAAATTCCCATTTGCTTAGCTTCGTGCGCAGAAGTTGCGACTTTTGCAGTTGCAATATTCATAAAATAATTTCGCAAGTGATTGGTTTTTACATCGTCTGGAAGAGCGCCTTTCAAAGCTCGTAAAGCGAACTCTTTCGTTCCGCCACCGCCTGGAATCAAACCAACGCCAACTTCCACAAGTCCGATATAAGTTTCTGCTGCAGCAACAATTTTGTCTGAATGCATAGAGAATTCGCAACCGCCACCAAGCGTCATTCCGAAAGGTGCCGCGATAACCGGAATTGATGAATATCTCAATTTCATTGATGTTTGTTGGAATAAGTTGATGGCCATATTCAGTTCGTACCAATCTTGTTCAACGGCCATCATCATTACCATCGCAAGGTTTGCGCCGACAGAGAAATTATCAGATTGATTTCCTATAACCAAACCTCTGTAATCCTTCTCAGCAATGTCGATGGATTTATTAAGACCTTCCAAAACGCCACCTCCAAGAGAATTCATTTTTGAACGGAACTCAAAGTTCAAAATACCGTCACCAAGGTCAATTAATGCAGATTCGGAATTCGACCAGATGGTTTTTTCTTTTCTGATATTATCAAGAATAATGAAAGCATCCAAACCAGGAATCGGCTCGTAAGTTTTTGTATTCTGATTGTAGAATAATTGCTTCCCGTTTTCTAATTTGTAGAAAGATTCGTTTCCGGCAGCCAGCATTTCTTTTACCCAATCAGCAACTTTGTAACCTTCACTTTCCACCAAATCAATTCCTTTTTGAATTCCCAAGAAATCCCAGTTTTCAAATGGCCCATATTTCCAAGCATAACCGGTTTTCATAGCATCATCGATAGAGTAGAATACGTCGGTAATTTCAGGAACCCGCTGAGAAACGTAAGCGAAAAGTGAAGCGTAATGTTTTCTAATCAATTCGCCAGCTTTGGTTTGGTCTTTCAACAAAATTGGCAAACGGTTTTTCAAACTTCCGGCTTCTTTCGCTGTTTTAACGATTGGAAGTTTCGGCTGTTTCGTCGGTTCGTAACCAAGAGTTTCATAATTTAAAACAAAACGATTGACATTTCCGCCAGCGTCTTTTTCTTTATAATAGAATCCTTTTTTAGCTTTATCGCCAAGGAATTTATTTTCAATTAAATGATTCAATGTCTTGGAATCTTTCAAAGCCTGAACCATTTCGTCGTCTTTCAAATTGGCTTGAAGGCCCTTCGTAACGTTGAAAGCCGTATCTAATCCAACCAAATCTCCCAATTTGAAAGTTCCGGTTTTTGGACGGTTCAATAAATCGCCTGTCAAAGAATCCGCTTCTTCAATGGTCAAACCGATTTCCTCAGTCAGTTCCATAATCTTTGCCATCGAATAAACACCGATTCTGTTTCCGATAAAGCCTGGCGTATCTTTACAAAGAACCGTCGTTTTTCCAAGGAATTTCTCGCCGTAAGACATAAAGAAATCCACAACCGATTTATCCGTTTTCGGACCAGGAATCACTTCAAATAATTTCAAATATCTTGGTGGATTGAAGAAATGCGTTCCACAAAAATGTTTCTGAAAATCTTCCGACCTTCCTTCTGACATCAAATGAATCGGAATTCCTGATGTGTTAGAAGTAATCAAAGTTCCTGGTTTGCGAAGCTTATCCACTTTCTCGAACATCGATTGTTTGATGTCCAATCTTTCCACAATCACTTCAATCACCCAATCCGAATTTTTGATTTTTTCCAAATCATCTTCAAAATTTCCAACCGTAATTCTGGAAGCGAAAGATTTGTCGTAGATGGGCGAAGGATTGCTTTTCAGAGCGGTGTCAAGATGACCTTGCGCCACGCTGTTTCTTGTTTTTTTGTCGGCATTTTCTGAGTCTTTCGCAGGCATATCCAACATCAATACCTGAATCCCGTTTCCAGCCAAGTGACAGGCAATTCCGGAACCCATCACGCCGGAGCCGAGGACTGTAACGTGTTTTATTTTTCTGTTCATTTATTGAGATTTATTATTGTTTTCTATTATTAAGTTCGTTGGCGATTTTCAGAATATCATTCATCACTTCTTTGAAGACTTCAAACTTCTCCGGCTGAATTTTTTCCACAATTTTTTTATTAAAATTAAGGACAACTTCCTTTGATAAGTTTCTGGAATTGATGCCTTTATCGGTCAGTTTGATGATGACTTCACGCTTATCAGTGGTGGTTTTCTCTTTGTAGATGTAACCGTTGTCTTCTAATAATTTGATAATCCTTGTCAAAGAAGTCGGTTCGATAGCCATTTTAGGGCCAAGATTTGTGCTTCTTGTTCCTTCTTTTGGGTCGATTTTAAGTAATGTAAGTGCCTGAACAGCAGTTGAATTATACAACGAAGCTTGATCGGAATACATTTTCGAGACCGCCAGCCAAGCCGACTTTAACATTAAGTCAACACTTTCTACTTTTTCTGAATTTTTCTTTTCCATAATGTGCTTATTGAAGCGTTCATTACAAATATAAAAAAAATACTATGCATGCATAGTATTTTAAGATTAAGATATTTAAATTATTGATTATCAATGTTTTAATTATTATGCAAATCTTAATAAATAAAATTAGCAAAAATATATTTAGTTCAAATGGCTTGA